>Ga0308157_10000985_pt1 | contig 69725 bp, 67 predicted proteins | sample PhyBR1_FD_201035 | JGI IMG/M metagenome (GOLD analysis project Ga0308157, IMG submission 201035) | Phyllosphere microbial communities from UC Gill Tract Community Farm, Albany, California, United States - DLSLB.R1 | ecosystem: Host-associated > Plants > Phyllosphere > Unclassified | place: USA...
CTATCTAAAATCAAATTGCCTCTCTTTAGTAATCGATAATCTTCAATGTCTGTAAAATGTCTTCGCATATTTTATTCTTATTTCAAAAATAAAAATAGTAAAAATAGAGATGTGTCCACACGGTAGGTTTCTATCGGGGCTAAAGGGTGAAATTTCGCTTTTTTGTTATTATCAAAAAAATGCCACAAACGAAATAATTCCGTTGTGGCATTTTGTTGTTTTTAAAGATAAAATTTAATCAACCCATTTGTAATAACGGGCTCCAATTAAAGTAGGGATTTCTGTCTCTATTCTTTCCAAAACCCATTCGTTTTCAGGTTTTTGTACGCTTTGTTTTTGTTCCTTTTTGTGTAATTTTTCATAAGTTTCAAAATCAATTTCAAAACTTTTTTCCAGCGTTTCAAAAAGCAAAACGCTGCTTACAGCCGATTTCCACTCAGGCTGAATTGTTCCTTCAAAAACTTTCGATTTCGAACCGCTTCCATAAGCCAGAAAACCGAATTTTTCGTTTGCTATTTCTTTTTTACTATCATAAAAATGAGCCAAAGTAGAAAGCAATCCCATAAAAATTGAACCAGTATAAAGATTTCCAATTAATGAAGAAGCCAATTCCGCTGGTTGTAATTTTTCGGTAACAAAAGATTTGTAATCATCAGATTTACTGATTTCTTTCAGTTTGTTTTGGTACTCAGACGCATTTTCTTCGCCGGTAATCGCTGCTCTTGAAGCATCCAAAGCATAAATCTCCGAAAGCATTCTTCTTCCTTGAAAAGCATAAGGCAAGTGCATCACAATACTTTTCCAGGAATTATAAATAGTACCTGAATCGTTTTTCAATTTCTTGAAAGAGAAGTAAGCTTCCCTAGTGCGGTCCATGTAGCATTGGTTCGAATACTGTCCGTCAAAAACAGGTTGATCTTTGTGAATTTCGATTTCACTTTCCAAATTATCAAACCACGATTCGTTATTTGTATTTCCAGTGATTTCGCTTTTTGAAATAGTTCTGTAAGGTTTAAAGAAATCAAAAACGCCTTTCGTGCTTACACCCCAATGATTTTCAAAAGTGATAATTCTCGGATTTGAAGAAATAAGCATGGCAACTGCTCCGGCGCCCTGAGTGTATTCTCCAGTTGAATTTAAATCGTATTTTGCAAAATCTGCAGCCACAACAATTGCTTTTTTGGTCGGATTGAGCTGAACAAAATCAAGGCAGTTTTGCATGGCGTCGACACCGCCAATACAAGCGAAAGTAAAATCGACAACATCACATTCAGACAAAGTGTTTTCTCCAAATTTCTGTTCTATTAGTGAAATTAAGTACGAACTTATAGGCTTTGAACTGTCAATTCCGCTTTCGGTTCCAATGTATATTCGTGCAATTTCATCTAATTTGATGTTGTTGTCCAAAATTAGTTTAGTTAAGGCATTGGCACCAAAAACCACGGTATCTTGATGTGTATCTGGCAATGTCATCTTTAATAATCCCAATCCTTTTTCGAGTTTTTCGGGTTCTATGTTTCTAGCTAATGCTAATGTTTTTATGGGTAAGTGCAATTTGGCAACATCAAATGCAATAGCGTCAATTCCAGTTTTCATGTAAAAAATTTAAGGCTGTAAAGTTAAAATTGCTTTTGTGGAAATACAATTTTTTGAAGGTCATAAATGGTTTTTTTTTAATTTTTAGGAATTAAACTGTAAATCTTGTTTTGTTTTATAAGATTATTAGTTTTTTCTCTTTTTGCAGTTTAAAATATAAATAGGTCTATAATTTTAATGCGTTTTTGATTTTAAAACATGGTTTGGATTAATTAATTTTCAAAATCAATAAATTAAATCTTGTAATCGATTACATTTTGTTATAAAATGAACTAAACTACGTATTTTTGTAAGTATTCAATACGTATTTTTTACGTACTTTAAAATGATTATAAATAACATAGTAAAATTGAATATTTGGTTGTTATTCTTTTCTATTTACTCTAAATTTGTTCGACTTTTTAAAAAAATATAATATTTATAACATTATGGCAAAATCTGCAATATTGAAGTCGTCAATAGCTAAAAAAGTAGCTATGGCGCTTTCAGGACTTTTTTTGATTTCGTTTCTATCGCTTCACTTCTTTATTAATTTCGTATCCGTTTTTAGTGAGGATTCATTTAATGCGATGTCACATTTTATGGGTTATAACCCAGTAATACAATTTGTTATGCAGCCGATCTTGGTTGCGGGAGTGGTTTTTCACTTTGTTATGGGATTTGTCCTTGAGTTGAAAAACAAAAAAGCAAGACCAGTTGCCTATGTGAAATACGATGGTGCCGCAAATGCTTCATGGGCTTCTAGAAATATGATTATTTCAGGATTGGTAGTATTGGCATTTTTAGGATTGCACATGTATGATTTCTGGTTTCACGAAATAGTTTACAAATATGTAAATGTGGAAGAGATAAAAGATTACCGTTATTATGGCGAATTGGTAGCTAAATTTGAAAGTCCGGTACGTACAGGATTGTATTGTGTGGCTTTCATTTTATTGGCATTACACCTTTGGCATGGGTTCACATCTTCTTTGCAATCGGTAGGATTCGACAGTAAAATTGGGAAGTCATTGCATAAAATCTGTTATGCATTTGCAATTATAGTTCCATTTGGATTTATTTTCATTGCATTATTTCATCATTTTTTTAATAATTAATATCAATCTATAATGAAATGAGCATTATTGTATTTTGTTCAAAAACAAAATGTAATATGCGAATTACATATGACCGATAAAAAAAAATACATATCAACATATGAAACTAGATTCTAAAATACCAGAAGGTCACATTTCACAAAAATGGACTGATTATAAAGATCACTTAAGGTTAGTTGCTCCAAACAACCGACCAAAAATAGATATTATCGTAGTAGGAACAGGATTGGCAGGAGCTTCGGCAGCTGCTTCTTTTGCAGAAATGGGTTATAATGTAAAAGCATTTTGTTACCAGGATTCCCCACGTCGTGCGCACTCAATCGCTGCACAAGGAGGTATCAATGCTGCAAAAAATTATCAAAATGACGGTGACAGTACGTTCCGTTTGTTTTATGATACTATTAAAGGAGGAGATTACAGAGCTCGTGAAGCAAACGTACACCGTTTAGCTGAAGTTTCCGGAAACATCATTGACCAGTGTGTGGCTCAGGGAGTTCCTTTCGCTCGTGATTATGGCGGAATGTTGGACAACCGTTCTTTTGGTGGTACTCAAGTACAACGTACTTTTTATGCTGCTGGACAAACAGGACAACAATTATTATTAGGAGCTTATTCTTCTTTATCAAGACAAATCGGTTTAGGAAAAATCGATATGTACAACCGTCACGAAATGTTGGAATTGGTAAAAGTAAATGGAAAAGCTCGTGGAATCATTGCTCGTAACTTGATTACCGGTGAAATCGAAAGACATTCTGCTCACGCTGTAATTATTGCAACTGGAGGATACGGAAACGTTTATTTTCTTTCTACCAATGCAATGGGGTCAAATGTAACTGCAGGGTGGAAAATTCACAAACAAGGCGCTTTGTTCGCAAATCCTTGTTATGTTCAAATTCACCCAACTTGTATTCCGGTTCACGGAACCAATCAATCTAAATTGACTTTGATGTCCGAGTCGTTAAGAAACTCTGGACGTATTTGGGTTCCTAAGAAAAAAGAAGATGCTGAAGCGATTCGTGCAGGTAAATTGAAACCAACACAAATTGCCGAAGAAGATAGAGATTACTACTTGGAAAGAAAATATCCTGCATTTGGAAACTTAGTTCCTCGTGATGTTGCGTCAAGAGCTGGTAAAGAAGTTTGTGACGAAGGTCGCGGAATTGAGGCTAACGATACCAATGAAGGAGTTTATCTGGATTTTGCTACAGAAGTTCAATCCAAAGGTAGACAAACCGCTTACGCAAAAGGAAATCACAATCCTACTCAAGAAGAAATTCTTACTTTAGGAAAAAAATGGTTAGAGGAAAAATACGGTAACTTGTTTACCATGTACCAAAAAATCACGGATGAGAATCCTTATGAAACCCCAATGAAAATCTATCCTGCGGTTCACTATACAATGGGTGGTGTTTGGGTTGATTATAACTTACAATCAACTATTCCAGGTTGTTTCGTAGCAGGAGAAGCTAACTTCTCAGACCACGGAGCGAACCGTCTAGGAGCTTCGGCCTTGATGCAGGGTTTGGCTGATGGATATTTCGTATTGCCTTACACAGTTTCTGATTATTTGGCTGATGATATCCGTACTGGAAAAATCTCTACAGATTTGCCAGAATTCGTAGAAGCTGAGAAAAACGTAAAAGATCAAATCAACAAATTCTTGTCTAATAATGGATCAAAAACTGTGGATCATTTCCACAAACGTTTAGGAAACATTATGTGGAATAAAGTTGGAATGGGTCGTAATGAAAAAGGTTTAACAGAAGCTATTGAAGAAATTGCTGCTTTAAAAGAAGAATTCTTCAAAGATGTTTATGTTCCGGGAAGCTCAGATGAATTGAATCCTGAATTGGAAAAAGCGCTTCGTGTCGCAGATTTCATCGAATTAGGACAATTGATGGCTATGGATGCTTTGCAACGAAAAGAATCTTGTGGAGGCCACTTCCGTGAAGAGTATCAGGATGCTGAAGGGGAAACTCTTCGTGATGATGAAAACTTCTCATTTGTTGGAGCTTGGGAAAACAAAGGATATGATGTTACAAAATCGGAACTTCACAAGGAAGAATTGAAATACGAGTTTATTAAAATCGCAGCTAGAAATTACAAATAAGATAGTAATTAGTGAATAGTAATTGGTAATTAGTGAAAATGAACTCTATAAAATCATATAAAGATTTATTGATTTGGCAAAAAGGTTTTGAAATAGTTATTTCAACTTACAAGCTAACTAAAACTTTTCCGCAAGAAGAGTTGTATGCTTTGACAAATCAAATTAAAAGAGCTTCAGTTTCAATTCCTTCAAATATTGCTGAAGGTTATGGTAGAAATACAGATAAATCTTTTAGTCATTTTATAGATATTGCTAGAGGATCATTATATGAATTAGAAACACAATTACTTATCGCTAAAGAATTAGAATTTATATCAGATTTAAAAATGTTTAATCATGTAATTAGTTTAATTAATGAAGAAAGCAAAATGATAAATGCTTTTTATAGGTCAATTAACAAGGGCTAATCACTAATCACTAATTACCAATTACTTAAAGAAATTATGAGTGCAGCAAAAAATATAAATATAACCCTTCAGATTTGGCGTCAGAAAAACTCCAAAGAGAAAGGAAAAATGGAATCATATAAATTAAATGATGTTTCTACGGCGAGTTCGTTTTTGGAAATGTTAGACCAATTAAATGAGCAATTAGTAAACGAAAGAAAAGAACCAGTTGCATTTGACCACGATTGTCGTGAAGGAATCTGCGGAATGTGTTCTTTATATATCAACGGACGTGCACACGGACCAGATACAGGAATTACTACTTGTCAGTTGCACATGAGAATGTTTAATGACGGAGATACAATTGTTATCGAGCCTTGGCGTTCGGCAGCTTTCCCTGTAATTAAAGATTTAATTGTTGACAGAACTTCTTTCGACAGAATTCAGCAAGCGGGAGGTTTTGTTTCTGTAAATACTTCTGGAAATACTATTGATGCTAATGCAACTCCAGTTCCTAAAGACGATGCTGACAAAGCTTTTGAAGCGGCAGCCTGTATTGGTTGTGGTGCTTGTGTAGCTACTTGTAAAAATGGTTCAGCAATGTTATTTGTTGGAGCAAAAGTTTCTCAATATGCATTATTGCCACAAGGTAGAGTTGAAGCTACTGCACGTGTTTTGAACATGGTTCGCCAAATGGACGAAGAAGGTTTTGGTAACTGTACCAATACTGGTGCTTGCGAAGTAGAATGTCCAAAAGGAATTTCTTTAGAAAACATCGCTCGTATGAACAGAGAATATCTTTCTGCAAGTTTGAAATAATAGTTTTAGGCATTCGCCAAAAGTTAAAAGTAAAAAACGTCTCGAGAAATCGGGACGTTTTTTGTTTTAACATAATATCCAGTTTCAATAAAATTCATTGATTTTCTTCTAATAAGTAATTTAGGATAATTTAATATTATATTTTCTTTCGTATAGTGTTCATTAGTAATACATTTTGTAATTTGTATTCATTGATTTGTACATAGTTTTATGTGTGTCAAATCTTAATATATCCAATCGTGGAAATAGGCTTTTTATACATTTAAAAAATAAATAAATATGGAAAAGTTAGGTCAAAATTTTTTCTTTGAAAAAACAACAGCCGATGTACAATTTTTGACTGAATGCTTTACAACAGTATTAGCAGATTTAGGAGAAACTCAGTTAGTGAATATTCTAAAAAAAGTTCTAAATGGTGAAGCTATTGAAGGATTAGATGTCAATCTTGAAGAAAAACACATTCAGGTACTGAGTATTTATTTGCAGTTAATGACTTTGGTCGAAGAAAATTCGGCCGTTCAATTTAGAAGAAAACAAATAGATACTTTAGGTTCACAATCCATTAGAGGATCTTGGGCTGAGACTTTCGAAAAATGGAAAGCGCAGGGTTTGTCTCAAAATCAAATGAGTGAAGCTATCAGTAAGGTAAAAGTTATTCCCGTTTTAACAGCTCACCCGACAGAAGCCAAAAGAATCTCTATACTTCAACTTCACAGGGAAATTTATTTAGAATTGGTAAGACTTGGGAATACGACTTATTCTAAAATTGAAAAAGAAGAAGTTAAAAATAAAATCAAAGCTTTGATTGAAAGGTGGTGGCGTTCCGGCGAGGTCTATTTAGAGAAACCGACAGTTACAATCGAAAGGAATAATATGCTGCATTATTTTGTGAATGTTTTTCCATTGGCTTTAGCCAAAAGCGATATTATTTTAAGACAAAGTTGGGTACAGGCAGGTTTTGATAAAGAAGCATTATCACATCCCGAAAATTATCCAACAATACAATTTGGAAGCTGGGTTGGTGGCGATAGAGACGGAAATCCTTATGTTACGTCCGACGTCACAGCCGATACTTTGTCGACACATCGAAGAGTTGCTTTGGAAATGGTCAAAAATAAATTGCTTCAGTTGGCAGGGCTTATGATTTTTTCGGATAAAAGAAATCCAATTTCTCCTGTTTTGACTAACGAAATTGCCAAAAGAGAATTGCTATTTGGCGAAGCTGGAAAAAAAGCGGTCAATCGCAATCATTATGAGCCTTGGAGACAATTCATCAATTTGATGCTGCTTCGATTGGAGAATACAGTTGCTGATAAACTTACAGAGGAAGCTTTGTGTTATTTAGATTCAGATGTTTTGTTGGATGATTTAAAAATCATTAGAACAAGTTTACAAGAATTAGATGCTAATCGTGTGGTTGAAGATTTGATTTTCCCTATCGAAAGATTGGTGAATTGTTTTGGTTTTCATTTAGTGAAATTAGATATCCGTCAAAACAGTGAATTTCACGACAAAGGATTGGAGCAAATTCTTCAATCGGTTTTTCCGGAATTGCCAGCTTATAGGACTTGGGACGCGAACGAAAAACTACGTTTTATTTCCGAAGAATTAAAAAGTAACCGCCCTTTCGGAATCTCTGGTTCATCTTTTGGTCCTGAGGCTGATATCATATTAGATTGTTACCGAGTGGTCAAGGAACACACGGATAAATATGGCAATAAAGGTATAGGTTCGTTCATCATTAGCATGACCAGAGGAGTTGTAGATATGTTGACCGTATATTTATTTATGCGGGAAGTTGGATTGTCAAGAAAAGATTTTCAAGTGGTTCCATTATTCGAAACGATTGAAGATTTATTAAATTCGAATAGTATTATGGACGAATATCTTTTGCATCCAATTGTAAAAGAAAATCCAGTTGAAGTACAGGAGATTATGCTTGGTTACAGCGATAGTAACAAAGATGGCGGAATTATTTCAAGTAGATGGAATGTCTATTTAACGGAATCCAATCTTACCAAAATTGCAGTAAAACACAATATTCGTTTCCGATTTTTTCACGGAATTGGAGGAACAATAAGTCGCGGAGGAGGAAAATACCATCGTTTTTTAGAAAGTATGCCTCAAGGAAGTTTGACAGGTGAAATAAAATTGACGGTTCAGGGTGAATCGATAGCACAGCAATTTGCAAATTTACTCAATGCCGCATACAATCTGGAGATGTTGCTTTCTGGGACAGCTTTGCAGACAAGTGTGGCTCTTTTTTCAAAAGAGGATACAGTTTTTCCTGAAAATGCTTTGAAATTACTTTCGGAATATGCTCTAGGCCATTACAAAAGTTTAATAAATAATCCTTCGTTTATTGAGTTCTATAGCGAAGCAACTCCTATAGATGTACTTGAGTTGAGTAAAATTGGCTCAAGGCCGGCAAGACGAACAGGAACACGTACGCTTGCTGATTTAAGAGCGATTCCTTGGGTATTTAGTTGGAATCAGGCTCGTTTTAATTTGACAGGTTGGTTTGGAATTGGAAGCGCGTTAAAGCAACTTAGCCAGGAAAATCCATCCGAGTATATTCAATTAAAAGAATTTGCTGAAAAATGGGAATTGTTGCGTTATATTTTGATTCAAACAGAAACCAATTTGCTAAACACTGATTCAGAACAGATGAAAAAATATTCTAATTTGGTCAGAAATGAAAATGTTAGAGATGCTATTTTAAATGTCATTTTTGACGAGTATCACGAAAGTCTTAATCAGCTGACTGTTCTTTTTAATCTTGACAGAGCAACCCGTAGATTGAGTCATTTAGATACTGTAAAAAGAAGAGAAAATGTCTTGAATGTGCTCCATCAGTTTCAGATTAACAATTTAATTCTGTGGCGAAATGAAAAGGAAAATAATCCTGAAAAAAGCGAACTAATGGTCAAAAGATTGTTGGAAATAACCACAGCCTTAGCAAATGGTTTGAAAACTACGGGCTGATTTTTTTATTTAAAAAGACAAAAGCAAAAGCGTCCCGATTATGAGCTACCGTTTGGACACAAATTATAGATTTTTTTGCCGCAAATTTCACAAATTTCACAAACTTTCACAAATTTTTGTCTTAATCAATTCGTGTAATCAATTTTCACGAATTTAAATTAGTGTCAATTAGTGCTATTCGTGGCTGTTTTTGACTTGTGTCCACATGGTAGGATTATGAGGACGCTTTTTTTATTTTATTAAATTAACTATTGGTTTTCCTTTTTCAACAATGTAAGTTGCTAGTTCGCTGGCTTTATAATTACCGACATTTTTAGCAGAATGTATTGTCCCGGCTGGTATAAATAAAACTTCTCCCTTTTTCAGAATTACAGGAGGTTTTCCTTTTACAATATATTCCAATTCACCTTCGAGAACATAAATAATTTCCTCACCAGGATGATTGTGATTTCCGAAAGCTGTTCCTGGTTCGAAATCGATATGTGCCTGAACCATTTCTGTGTTAGGAGCACTCATGTCGTGGCGTTGTAGTTCGGTGCGACTGATGCCGTTCTTAGTTTGAGCTGAACTCGAAATAGCATATGTTCCTATCAATAAAATAGTAGCAATAGCTGTAAATAAATTTTTTTTAGTTTTCATTTTTAAAAATTTTAAAGGTTTAATTTTATAAAAATATAAATTGTTTTAAGCGTTAGTTTTGGCTTTTAACGGCAATACATTCAATTTCGACACTGGCATTTTTAGGTAAAGCAACTACTTGAATCGTACTTCGTGCTGGAAAGCCTTCTTTAAAGTAACTGCCATATATTTCATTAACTATTGGAAATTGGTTCATATCGGTAATGAAAATGGTAGTTTTTGTAACGTGATTCAAATCGGAATTGTTGTCTTTAAGAATCACTTTCAAATTTTCTAAAATCTGAATGGTTTGTGCCTGAATGTTTTCTTTTAAAATATTTGTCTTCGGGTCTATTCCTATTTGTCCTGACACAAATATCAAATCATTATAACTTATAGAATGACTATACGGACCGATTGGTGTTGGCAAATTGGAATGATTTTCTCTAACTATATTTTTCATATTGGAACAGGATGATAAAATCAGAACTACTAGAACAAGAATTATTTTATTCATAATGTATTTGATTTTGGGTTAAAAAAAAGGCTAAACTTTTTGTTGATTAGCCTCTTTCAGTTTTATTATTTTTTGATAAAGTTTAATAACTCAGAGTTGAATTTTTCTAATTCTTCGATGAATAATGCGTGACCGCTTTTTTCTAACGGAACTAAAGTTGAGTTTTTAATTCCGGCGTGCATTTGTTCAGCCAATTCATAAGAACAGATTTTATCCAGTTTTCCGTGAAGGATAAGAGTTGGGATTTGTATCTTTTTCAAATCGCCACGTAAGTCAGAATCTCTTAATGTTTTTAAGCCTTCACCCATTGCATAAGGAGAAGCTTGTGCCTGAATTGTACCTAACCATGCACCGTAACCAGGAGAAACACTTGTTGCATTGGCAGGGAATATTTGTCCAAAGTTTTCCAATAATTGAGGTCTGTTAGTGTTGTTCAAAGCGATTAAACCATCAACATCTTCTTTTGTCCAGTTACCAAAGTTGAAATCCGCTCTTTTTGTCCAAAGTGGTCCTGCTGCTCCAAATAAAGCCAGTTTTGAAACGTGCGCTGCATTGTATTTGGCAACATAGTGAATCACAGTGGCACCTCCCATTGAAAACCCTCCTAAAGTGGCATTTTGAATATTCAGTTTGTCAAGAACCACTTTGATATCATCTGCAAAAACATCGTAGTTGTATTTTCCGCCCGGTTTGTCTGATTGTCCAAAACCTCTTAATGTGATTCCGATAACTCTGTATCCTTTTTGAACAAAATAAGCATATTGATATTCGTACATTGCATCGCTCAATGGCCATCCGTGGATTAAAACTATTGGTTGTCCTTCACCAAGATCGGTCACGTGAAGTTTTACATTTTTTTCAACTTCAACATATTCTTCTCTTCCGTAAGATGCTGGTGTTCTTTTTGTTTGTGCTACTGCGTCATTAGTTAAAAATGTAGTAAATAATCCGATTGCTACTAGTAAATTTTTCATGATTTTAATTTTTATAAATTATTTATTTGTTTGTTTTTGATGATACAAAGTTGCGGTAATTACCAAAGGACAACAATGGACGCTTTTCCCATTGAATTGTACTTTTTTCCTTTTCACTCAAAAAACAAGCAATTTTCGATGTTTTTCACACCATTTTGAATTTATAAACAGTAAAAAGAACCATGGTTTTAGGATACTTTAAGCGATTTATGATAAGAAACACCTTCTTTCCAAACATTGACAATGGATAAAGAATCAGAAATGTTTTTTGTAGGATCGCCATTTACTAAAATCAAATCTGCTCTCATTCCTTCTTTTATATGTCCTCTGTCGACAAGACGGAATCTTCTTGCGGTCACTGACGTTGCTGATTTTAGAGCATCAATTGGTGTTAATCCTGCTTCGACTAATAATTGCATTTCATGATGAACACTTACACCATGCGCCAGACCGCCTAAATGAGGAACAGGAACTGAAACATCCGTTCCAGCAAGGATATCTACTCCCGCATCGTGCAAATCTTTGACATTGTTAAAATTATCTTCCATGTTGCCAGAAGGAAAAGTGTTGAAACAAGAGCACATAGTCATTTTCCAATCGTCATTTAATTTATGTGCTACTCTTTCATCATGTGCCACATGGCAAGCCGATTTTCCAATAATAGAGGAATTCAAAACCAAACAAGGCGTTACAAAAATCCCTTTCTCGGCAATAGATTTAATAAGTTCTGGCGTCCAGTCTGGTCTGTCAATAAATAAATGCGCCAAACCATCTACACCAATTTCAATAGCCGTTTTCGCCGCTTCGGCAGTTAATACGTGGGCGATGGCTATTTTGCCTAGTTTATGAGCTTCATCGACTGCTGCTTTCAAAACCTCCGGTTTTATCATTGGTAAACCAGGCGCATTCATAACGGCTCCATCTTCAATCATTATTTTGAAATAATCGGCTCCATTGTTTATTTGACGATGCACAAAAGCAATTGCTCCTTCAATAGTTGTAACATCTGGACCCGTTTCTTCTTCTGTTCTTTGGGTTTCATGCGCTGCAATAAATGCTGCCTTTTCTTCTTCGGTCATTTTTTCCATTTCTTTCAAAACAAAATCAGGAATTCCATCGCCTTTTGGAATCAGTTCGTCCGGATGTCCACCTGGAGCCGTTAAACCCATACCCGCAGAACGAACATCGGCAATATCTTCAATGCCTTTTAGTTGACTTTCACGCCCTTTCTGGGTAAAACCGCCCATCATTTCCAATTCGGTTGTTATTCCAAATTCCAATGCATTTCGCAAAAATTCTACCGAAGTATGAACGTGAGCGTCTATTAATCCTGGTAAAAGTGTCGCACCTTTTCCATTAATTACTTCATCCACTTCATCAGGCAGTTGGTCGCAAATTGAAGTTATAACCCCATCTTTAAATACAATGACTTTTTTACCTATCACTTTTTCACCATCAAATACATTAGCATTTATTATGGCTTTAATTTTTGTTGTTTTCATAGCTTTCGATTTTTATTAATTTATAAAAGCAAAATTAATTTGATATAATGAGCTTAAATAGCTAATTTTATCCAATAAATAGCTGTAAAAGGTCAAAATCATGCTAGAGTTAACTGTAAAAGAAACATCAGGATTTTTATCGGCTTTTGCCGAATTGATTGGAGGTGAGTTACAAAATGGAATACTCAGAATACCAGAAAATAAAGGAAAAGGGTATTTGAGAGGTTTTCGTTTGCATAACACTGTGGAGATGATTGTCAGTAATTATGAATTTAATGATAGCTTATTTGCAAAAAGATTGGGAAATCAAAGTTCACTAAAGAAAGTTTTATTTTCTTTTAATAACATTTTCCCCGACACAGATTCCAGCAATAAAGTAGCTACAGCTGATTTGCCCTCGATTCAAATTTTTAAAGGAAAGTTAAGTACCGAAACTTTGTACCTAGGTAAAACTAAATTCAGGTCGATTTTTATCGGGATCGATTCGCTTCAGTTAAAGCAATTTTTAGGATTAAATGAAGAAAATGAAGTTTTCAATACTTTAATTAATAATGAGCAGCCAATTCTATTTGAGGAAATTGTGTTGCCAAAAATTCAGGAAGTCGCTTTGGAAATTATTGAATCTGATATTCCCGATTATTTAAGCGATTTTTTCTTCAAAATAAAAGCTGAAGAATTAATATGTTTAACTTTAAAAGAACTTTTTAAGCGAGAAAATGCAACGGTTCAGGCATTAAATGAAATCGATGTGCAAAAAATTTATAAAGTCAGAGATCGTGTTTTGGCCGAAATTCATACACCGCCGGTCATTAAAGATTTGGCCGAACTAATTGGAATGAGCGAGTCAAAATTTAAGCGATTATTCAAACAGATTTTTGGAAACAGTTTTTTCAATTATTACCAAAAGTTTAGAATGAAAGAAGCGTCCCGACTTTTAAAGGAAAACAAAATGACAGTTTCGGAAGTGGGTTACAGTTTGGGATTTTCGAATTTAAGTCATTTTGCAAAAGCATTCGAACAGCACATTGGAATGAAACCAAAAACATTTCAGAGAAAAGGATAATTTTTAATTTTGACAAAAAGAGGCTAACCTTTTTAGATTAGCCTCTTGACAAAAACTCAATAATTCTGTGTTGCAATTATCCTTTGATGAATTCTAAAATGTCTTTGTTAATGGTTTCAGCTTCAGTAGTTGGCATACCGTGAGAGAAGCCAGGATAAATGATCAGTTTTCCGTTTTGTAAAAGTTCATTGGCTTTAACAGCAGTAGTTTCGTAAGGAACGATTTGGTCGTCATCACCGTGAAGAACCAATACCGGAACTTCAATACTTTTAAGATCTTCTGTGAAATCAGTTTCAGAGAATACTTTGATACAGTCATAATGCGCTTTGATTCCGCCCATCATTCCTTGTCTCCACCAGTTGTCCTGAATTCCTTTTTTTACATCTGCTCCTTCGCGGTTGTAACCGTAAAAAGGCACTGTGATGTCATGATAAAATTGTTGTCTGTTGTGCAACGTATTGTATCGGATGTCATCAAAAACTGATAGTGGCACACCATTTGGATTTCTCTCGTCAGCTATCATATAAGGAGTGATGGCGCTAATTAAAACTACTTTAGAGACACGGCTTTTTCCGTATTGAGCGGCATAACGTAAAGCTTCTCCACCACCAGTTGAATGTCCTACGTGAATAGCATCTTTTAAGTCTAGGAATTCTGTTAACTCAGCCACATCTGCTGCGTAAGTGTCCATGTCGTTTCCGGTGAATGTTTGGGTAGATCTTCCGTGTCCGCGTCTGTCGTGAGCAATTACTCTATATCCTTGATTTAAGAAAAACATCATTTGTGCATCCCAATCATCTGATGATAATGGCCACCCGTGGTGGAAGAAAATTGGTTGTCCTGCTCCTAAATCTTTGAAATAAATTTGTGTTCCGTCTTTTACTGTGAATGTGTTCATGATTTTATTTTTTAAATGTTATTATTTATTTTTTTTAAATGTTTAACTAATTTGATATTGCAAAGTTGTTCTAAATTTGAAAGGGTTACAATGGATAGTTTTCTCTTTGAATTGCACTTTTTTCCCTTTTGATGATTTGTTGAATTATTTTAAATGCGCTCTAAGAAACCAGGCCATTTTTTCGTGGTCTTGCAATAAGCCAGTTATGAAGTCACTAGACCCAAAATCGGCATAGTCATTTGCAAAAGGTTCTATAAGTTTTCTAAGGGAAAGACTGATCGTTTCGTGATCGGACAGCAATTCCTGAATCAAATCAGTACTAGTATTTTTAGAATCGTTCGATTCGGATAATTGCGTTAATTCTAAAAATGATTTTAATGTAGCTGGAGCCGAAAATCCTAATGTTCTGATACGTTCGGCAACACTATCCACCAATTCGTCCAATTGATTTGCCTGTTCTTCGAAGAATCTGTGTTTTTCGTTAAAATCGGCTCCTTCTACATTCCAATGTGCGTTTTTTGTTTTTGTAAAAAGCACGAATTCGTCAGCTAAAATTTTTAATAATTCATTGACAACTGACTGTCTATTATTTTCTGAAATTCCAATATTTGTTTTCATTGTTGTTGTTCTTTTAGTTTGATATTGCAAAGTTGCGCTATATCCGAACGGACAACAATGGACGGTTTTCTACTTGAATTGTACTTTTTTCCCTTTTATTGGAAAAGAGAAGATTTTAGTAATTTTTCAAACGGGTTTGTTTGTTGAAATTTAATTTTTGAAATAAAAAAATAGGATCTCTCAATCCTATTTCTAATAAATTCTAAAACTGTTTCCTAAAAGATAAAGGTGAAATTCCAGTGTTTTTTGTAAAGAAACGAACAAAATAAGCATCGTCATCATAATTCAAACTGTATGCTATTTCTTTGACCGAAAGGGCTGTATGGGCGAGAAGTCGTTTGCTTTCAAGGATGATTCGGTTTTTGATTATATCGTTTGGAGTTTCTTTACTAACCAGACTTATTTTTTTGCTGAGGTTTTTTGGAGTTAAAAATAACATTTCAGCATAATCAGCAACCGTATGATGTGTTTTGTAATGTTGCTCTACCAATTTGCTGAACTTTCTAAGGAAATTAATATCGGATTGTTGTTCCTCTTCGTCCAATTCATGTTGCTGTTTCCAAATTCTGGTCGCTTTTACAATGATCAGTTTTAATAAGGTTCGCAACATTTCTTCGGTATTGGCATCCTCATTTTTCATTTCGGATTGAATTTCTTCAATAATCCTTTTGATTTCTGTCGACTGACTTTCATTCAATTTGACAAATGGAACTTCAAAAACGTTATTGTACAATATTCCATCGCAAGCCACTTCCTGATCGTGAAGTTCGATACAATAAAAATCTCTGTTAAAATGCAATAACGATTCGCCTCTTGTTTCGTTACCATTTGGTTTGATAACCACATTTGGATTGATAAACAATAAAGAATCGGTTTCAATTTCAAACTCTTGGAAATCTATCTGAACTTTACTGTCTTTAGGTAAAAACAAAATTTTAATGTGATTTCCAATTTTAACTAGCGTTTCTTCTTCGATATTCTGATCTGCGAAGTTTAGATTACCAAATTGTTTGTATGAAAACTCTTTTAGCATATTATTAATTAATTAAGATATAGTTTGTTAATTATACAAATGAAACGTTTTTTTTGGAACAAAACAAGGTATTTTCATAAGAAATAGCTGTAAACTGAGATACAACGATTTCGATCTGGACTTATATTGTGTAGGGGGTACATTTAAATATAAATTTAAGTTTGATAATAACTAATACCATTTTACTTTTGACCCGAGCGACAGCGAATAGGCGAAGTAAATTACCGTTTAAATATTAAAATTAAACCAGAAGAGATTAAGCTTAATGAACCTTAATTTCTTAATGGTTAGTAAAAATACTTTTATTTCAAAATTTCACTAATTTTATATTATGAAAATAGCACTCATTCAATCCTCTTTATTTTGGGAAAACCCAGCCGCCAATCGGAGCCATTTCGACGAAAAAATCAATGCTCTGGATCACGATGTTGATTTAGTCATACTTCCGGAAATGTTTACTACGGGTTTTACAATGCAGCCGAAAACTGTCGCTGAAGACATGCAGGGCGAAACGGTTTTGTGGTTACAATCTTTGGCGAAAGCCAAAAACATCGCCATTACAGGAAGTTTGGTCATCAAAGAAAATGATAGTTTTTATAACCGACTACTGTTCGTTTATCCGTTTGGAGAAATTCAATTTTATGACAAAAGACATTTGTTTACGCTTGCTGGCGAAGATCAGATTTACAAAGCTGGAAACGAAAAATTAATCATCGAATACAAAGGTTGGAAAATTTGCCCTTTGATTTGCTATGATTTGCGTTTCCCGGTTTTTGCCCGAAATGTAGAAGATTATGATCTGCTAATTTACGTTGCCAATTGGCCAAGTTCCCGAATTCAGGCTTGGGATGCTTTACTTAAAGCACGCGCTATCGAAAACATGAGCTACACTATTGGCGTGAACAGGATTGGTAAAGATGATAACAAATTAGACTACGACGGACATTCCCAGGTTGTTGATTTCATTGGGAATTATATTTTGGAACCCATTGAAACCAAAGGTGTTTTTGTAGTTGAATTAAACAAATCTGAACAACTTTTGGCCAGAAAAAAATTCAACTTTTTGAACGATCAGGACTCTTTTGTGCTAAAATGAAGTGGATTTTTCTTTTTCCTTAGGTTTCTTCTTTTTGACTTCGGGTGTATACGGAATACTTAAATCAAAAGTTTCTTGCCAATCGAAATTAGCATGGAGATTTATTACTTTGGAAAAATAGACTATTTCTTCGGCTTGACGTTTTTCAAGATAACTACCAGTATCCCATTCCTTGTTTTTATTGTCGTCATAAATAGCTCGAATAGAATACGTTTGAGGTTCAAGTAGATTGAATTCGACTTCTGTTTTGGATTCGGTAAATTGACTTGCTTTTACAACTTCTCCTTTTTCATCCGTCAATTCGATGATTACCGGAAAACGATTCACATTTTTTAATGAAATTATCAAATTTCCATAATCGGCATAATTTCGGGTATCTACTTTATAAGATAAGGTGTCGTTCTTTTTTTCGAAAAAATCGGTAACAGCACCGGGCAACATCTTGAAATTATATTTTTGTGCTTCATCGATTTTAAAATCAATATATAATTGTTGTTTAAACTCATCATAAGCAGTAGTGAAAGGTACGGCAACCGAATCCTTGTTTATAAGAGCCATTTTGGATTTGTCAAAATTTATTAATGGAATGCTGGATTCCAAGGTGAATCGCTCTCTAAAATTTAGTGCTCCATTTTGAATGGCCTTGATACTCAAAGTGTCACTTTTTTGTTTTTTAATTTTAAAAGAAAAGTTCTTTTGGTATTTATCCTTAACGATATTTAGCGAAAGTGAATCTACTTTCAGAGGTTTATACCAAACTTGTAAAGAGTCTTTTTGATCTAATTTTGTAATGATGGTAGGTACTATTTCGTCCTTGTTCTTTAAAGTGAGTTTTGCCAATTCGCCATTGCTTTTTGGATTGCCTTCATATCCTACGATTAATCGATTTCCGGAAACCTGACTTGGTTTATTCGCTTTAAAAGGAAGTACTTCCTTGAACAATTCCAATTCGTAAACGGTGTCATTTGGTATTGTTATGACTTGTTTGTTAAACCCAATTTTTTCGGTTTTGGAGTTGTATTTGTTATTGTTGTTATTGTCTTTTAGTGCAAACAAAAAATATTTTCCGGCTTTTAAATTCTCCAATCGAAACGTTTTCAAACTATCAAGAGTATTGGTAATATATCGTGGGTTTTCCTTGTAGATAGTAGAATCGTTAAATTTTTCATTCGCTTCATAAAGCATAATAGAAACAAATGAAGCTACTTCTTTCTCACGGGCATCTTTTACTCTTCCGCCAAGGGCCAAGGAATCTATATAATCTCCGGTTGAAAATACATATTTAAATTGGTTAAGGGGATTACCTTCATTATTATCAGCAATACTTTGTCCAAAATTGAGACTGTATGTCGTGTTTGGAGGTAAGGTGTCATTTATCGTAATTGTCAATGTTTTTGTAGGAGTGGAGGGAATGATCAGAGGTTCATTCTTCATTGGAGGCGAAATAATCAATTGCTTATTTAAATTTTTAAGCTTGATAATTTCGTCAAAACTAAGTTTGATTTTGTTGCCTTTAAAATTAGTAGAATAATTTTCAGGATAACTGGATTTCAATGTTGGTGCAATGGTGTCTTTCAAACCACCGGTAATGGAACCTCTTTTGGCACAGCTTATAAAAAAAATCAAAAGCAAAAAAGGGATATATTTAAAATGTTTTTTGAACATAATGAGCTAAAATTTAATTCTACAAAATAACGATTATATTTACTGTAATTGAAATATTTTAGCAATTATTAGGAGTTATTCCTCCATCTAAAATTAACTTTTATGAAGAGAAGTAAAATTTTTTATAAAAAAGGAATCACAGAAGGATTCGACTATAATTAAAAAAAAAAGACCCTCTTTTCAGAAGGTCTTCATTATTTTGTTAAAGTTTAAATTAAAGGCTGTATTTCAATCCAAAAGTAAAACCTAAACCAGAAATTCCAACATAAGAACTTAATTCGTCGGTTGGTTTAGAAGAATCAACTCCGTTTGGATTTGTCAATGCATTGTTTGAATTAACATCCAATACATCTCCATAGTTTGTATGAATCTGAGTAGTTGTTCTTTTTGACAAAGCATCTACACCATTTTGAGTAAATTCAATAGTTTCTTTAGTCTTACCGTGAACAGTAAAATTACGATACTCTAACTCACCAAAAATAGAAATATTTTTTGCCAATTTATAAGATGTACCCAAAACTGCAGAGAATCCAATAGTAGGATTCGGTTTTACTTTATCAACATTATGAACAGCAACAGTTGCTGGACTTGCAACTCCGGTTGGAGTAATTGCATCAGTTGTAATTTCTAAATCGCCATGAACAGGAACCAAAACCCCAACTTTTGTATAAGGTTCAAATCCATTGGTTTCTCCTAAAAATAAAACCAAGGCAGGTGCCACATCAAAAGCGGTAATTTGACCTACCGATTTAAAGTTATAAACTGGTTTCCCGCCAGACACAAAAATTGCATCTGTAGTAGTTTGCGCCATAGTTTTATCTTTACTTGAGTAATAATTAAATCCCAACTCAACTCCTAAACGAGTATTAAATCGGTATCCAGCAGTTATTCCAGTTCTAAAACCTTCTCCAAAAGATCCAGTTATGCTCTTCTCTGAAACCAGTTTTCCGCCAACGTAAGTTCTATCTAATGGCAAATTACCTCCAACTGTTGGAAATTCTGTAGCAGCTGTCTGCATAAAATAGGAACCTCCTAATTTAAAATACCAAGTTTCTTTTTTGCTATCTGTTGGGTTTGTAGTTTGTCCCATAACAGTCATTGTGGAGACCAATAATCCCAATAAAAATATTTTTGTCTTCATTTTTTTGAAAATTAAATTTGGACAAAATTATATTTTATTCCCTTTTCCTTGAATGATGGCTCACCGAATAACATAAAATTATTGGTTTGTCCTAAATGCTTTGCGCAATGCTTCGTTGGATTGTTAAAATAATTTTTATTGTTTAAGAATATTACAAAAACCGCCACTTCAAATCACATAATAATTAAAGAAAAAGACTACAATTTAAAAAAATAAATGTAATTCAACGTTTTTTATTTACAAATAGACAGCTATTATCCTTACAGATAAAAAGAGGATATTTAAAAAATGTAAAGCAGTAACTATTTATTAGGTTGGAAAAAAGAGGTATTTTAAAAATCAGGTCATTCTGTTCCCAAATAGTATAATTGAAGCAAAATTTGAAAACAAAAAAAATCGAAAACAGTAATTTACCATTCCCGATTTTTATTTTATTCGTCTAAATTATTACATCAAACTCAAAATTTCTTTCTTGAAAGCGTCATACTCTCCTTGTAAAATCAAACCGTTATCAAGAAGTTTTTTATAATTCTGAAGCTTGGCAAAAAGTTCATCTTGCGTCAATTCGTTGTTTTTTTTCTCGGCTGAAGCCGAAGTGTTTTCTACAATCGGTTCTGCATAATTAGAAACTACAGGCATAATTTCGGCAAAATCGGTTACTTCTTCAGTTTCCATTTCTTCGATCAATTCTGATTCCTGAATTAATTCTGGAGCAATTTCTTCATTAATTACTGATGCCGAAGCAGCAGCAGTCGCGCCATTTTTTAATATATCCAATTGTTCTTTGGCAAACGTAGCGATTTTTCTAGCCTGAATTTTTGGAATATAATCGATAGAAACCTGAATCTGTGTTTTGGTCGAAAACGAAAATTCAGAACCTAAAATATTCTCTTTCATAAAAGTGCCTTCAATTTCATCCCAAGTAAAATCGGTAAAATTCATTGAAAGCCCCATGTTTTTTGGCTGACAAATAATAATTCTTTTATTGGTCACCACAATACTATCAGGAAAAACGGTAATAGCCGGTTTCTTTTGAACGGCAATATATCCTACTTCTTCATTTTTCATCAATAAATCATTCAGTTTTGAAGTGATTTTTTCAATGGCTTTTGGATCTTGTTCCTCGTTCAGGAATTTTTTAAGATTATCAATCATATTATTTTATTTGAAAGTGGCTGAATTTTTTTTTAAACAAAAGTAAGTTCTATTTTTCTAATTGCTTTGCCTGTTCGGTAAATATTTTACCTTGAATTGGTAATTTCGTTCTGAATTTTCTTGGTTAAACTTTTAAAAACCAACTCATAGGAATGATCAATCAATTCCTTCAATAAAGTGTTTGGAACATCTTGATTTACGCTGATCGTGTTCCAATGCACTTTGCTCATATGAAAACCCGGATTTATGGCGTCATATTCGGCACGTAACTCCTGTGCCCTTTCGGGATCACATTTAAGATTCACATGCGGATTTCCTTTTTCCCACTGCAACAAGGATGAAAGAGCAAACATTTTTCCTCCTACCTTAAAAACCAAAGTATCTTCATCAAAAGGGAAATGTTCCGTAACTCCTTTCTTTGAAAGGCAGTATTCGTAATACGTTTCTAGATTCATTATTGACCGAATTTATTAATATTTAGAAGCAAAAACATTCGATATTTTACAAGTGACCTCCCGCTTTTCGCTATATCTTTTCCTTTTTAAAGAAAAAAGGAAAAGGATGCCGCTACAATCGGGGCTAAAGAGAAACATTCTGCTTTTTTACAAAATCTTTTCCATCATTCGTTCGGGAAATGCTAATTCCTTGAAACCAAACTTCTCGTACAAAAAGTGGGCATCCCTTGTAGCCAATCTCCATATCTTAACTTCTTTCAACAAAGGTTCTTCCATCATCGCCGAGATCAAAATAGAAGAATATCCTTTTCCTCTGTGTTCTTCGGCAATAAAAACATCCATCATATAGGCAAAAACTACATAATCGGTAATGACTCTGCCAAAACCAATCTGTACATCATTCAGATAAATTCCAAAACAAACGGAAGCATCAATTGTTCTTTGCACTTCATCATTTGTGCGCCCTGCAGCCCAATAAATATCCTTCAAAAAATGTTGGATAAAAGGAACATTCAGTTTTTGTTTATCTGTTGAAACGTAAATCTGTCTTAACATATTTCGAATAAAGTTTAATTTTTAAAGCTTTAATTTATCATTGATTTTATTTACCGGTTTGCTAATAAATTTTGGTGCATCAAACCGGTAGCCAAAATACAACAAAAAGTAACCCTTGTTTTCTGAAACCACCTGATTTTTAGTTTGATTGTAAATAGTCAAATCAAAATTAAGGTTTAATCCAAAAAGAACCCTTTCAGTGTTATACCCCATTCGTAATCCTCCCTTTAAAGTAGTCAAGAAATAACTGTTATTTTCTTCACTTCGACTTCCGGAATTATCAATTTTTGAATCCGTGAATTTGACTCCAAATGCTGTTGTCAAATTGGGTGCAATATAAAATTTCCTGCCAATAATAAAGTTGTAAAAATAACCCGCTCCCAAACTTACATCATAATCATTCTGTTCAGACTTTAATAAATCAGTTTCAAAATATGTTTTTTTATAGTCATAGATCAAAGTCGGGATAAAACTTCCGGCACTTTCTTTTTGCCATTCGGTAAAGGAAGTGATGCTTTTGAGTGAAAATTTTGGATTAAAAATATAAGAAGTAGACATTCCGTATCGTGTAGTTTTCAAATTAGGAAATAACAGATACGTGTCTTTTTCAGGATCCCAGTTAGGTATAAAATCCTGAGTGTTTTCAACGTAGTAACCTCTAACTTTACTATACTCGATTGTTTGAAGCCATCTGCCAGCGAAAAATCTAAAATTATATTCTGAAAATGAAGACTTTCCTTTGGTATCCTCATTTTCATAAGTTGGTTGAAAACCATAAGAAAATCCTATAAATTTATAATCAACTGCAAAAAAAAGTTTGTAATTATAATTCGTTTCCAAATACAAATTGTCACCTTTTTTATCTTCTAATGACTGAGCATCTGATTGGGTATTCATATTGCCTCTAATCATTATTTTGTCAGGATAAAGTACAATATTTGAAGTGTCTATTTCTTTTTTTTGACTAAAAATGATATTGCGACTTAAAAACAAAACAGTAAGGAAAAGAGCAGTTTTATGCCAATATTGATTACTGTACCTGCTGTTTTTTCTTGTTTTCAATTTTTGAATTTTGGTAATGACAATTTACAGGTTTTTTATAAAATACTATATGAAATGGTTTTGCTCAAATTGGGATCATTTTCAAACGAAGCAATTTACAGATTCAACAAATTCCGTCTAATCGCCCCCACACCCGCCACAAGAGCTTCCACAAGAGCTTCCGCAACTACATCCGCAGGATGAGGAACTGCTGGAATCCCCATTACTACTATTGTTATTATTATTATTATTTATTATTATGGGTGCAAATGAGCTTCCTAAATAAATACTTCCCAATAAGAAATACTGCCATTCCCAAGAACCAAAATCATTTTTTACCACTGATGATTTTACTAGCTTATTATATATTTCAGGAATTATCGCTGTAGTGAATTTGCCCTTTAAACTTCTTAAAAATATAAAACTGATAAAAATTAAAAAGACCGAAATTAAAACCAATAAAAATATTGGCTTCCCCCTTTGAAAACCAATCGCCATTCGTGAACATCCAATTAAAAATAAAGTAAAAATGACAGCGTAATTCAAAACTAATAATTTTGAAAATTGTTTAGAATTCAAAATAACTCTATCAATATGGTTTGCAGAATTCTTTATTTGAATAAAAACCGGTTTCATTCTCATTTTATTCAAAATATAAGAATATTGAATATTCTTATGGCTTTTTAACTCATCCATTATTACTTTTTCAAATGGGTTGCACTCCTCTTTGTTTTTTAAATTATTGACTTTTTTATCAGCCGAAATAGAAACAAATTCATCAACTATCAATTGATTTACATACCCATGAATTACATTATCTAATTTTCCAGCTTTCATATAGATTAACTCCATTGCTGTTAGGCTCTTTATTACGGTATTAAAAGATAATTTTGAGTAAAAGTTATTTAAGAAATTTTGATTGTATTGGTATAAAAAAAGTAATGAGAAGATTATTATTCCAATATAGCCAATTACAAAAAAAGGATTGTTTATTGCGAGATAAACAGGCCGTATAATATAACAAAATGGCAAAAACAGTAAAATAAATATTCCTATGCTGAATTGAAGATATTGGTTAAAATCATATTTAGATTTATCTAAAAGAAATATATCAGACAAATTATCATAGTTCCAAAATTCTTCAGGCTGTTTGCCAAAAAATCCTTCATAAAGGACTCGTGTAGACTCCTTAGCCTGTGCAAATTTTTCTTTTTCTGCTCTATTATGAGTAGATGGAATATGTTCTATTCTTTTACCCAAAACATCACAAAACTTATTATACAGTTGGGTAAAAATAAGATGCTGATGCCATACAATATCAACAATAGCTGAAGGAGAAACCATTACACTTGAAGTAGCTGCCAAAAACATAAATTTTTTATACTCCAAAATTGCTTTTTGAGTATAATTAATTGTCCAGTTATTTTCGTAAGCTAGTCGTGTAGAAAAACCGTATTCTGAGATTGGAAAATCAAAATTATAGGCTTCAACTTTTTTCCAAAGGATGTTATCCATATTTATTTTTATACAATTCTATTCCAAATTTAAATAAAATAAATCTGACGCAATTCCATCAGTTAAAAATTTTCCTTTTGAAGTGGGTTTTAAAATATTGTTATCAATAAAAAGTAAGTCGTCATTTAGGAATTTCTGCGCTTGTTTTTGCAAATAATCTAAATAATCTATTCCAAACTCAGTTTCGATTCGTTTCAAAGAAACGCCCCAAATTGTTCGTAAACCAGTCATTATATATTCGTTGTAACGGTCGGAAATGGAAAGGATCTCTATTTCATTTGGAAGTTTGCTTTCTTGAATGGATTTTAAATAAATAGAATTATTGGAAACATTCCAGCTTCGGGAAACGCCATCATAACTATGTGCAGACGGCCCAATTCCAATATATTTTTTGCCCAACCAATAAGCCGAATTGTTTTTGGAGAAATAATTTTCCTTTCCAAAATTGGACAATTCATAATGTATAAAATCATTTGCCTCCAATGTTTCAACCAAAATGGCAAAGTGTTCCTGAGCTTGTTCGTCGTTGGGTTTGGTTATTTTTCCAGTTTGAATAAGTTTACTCAAGGCGGTTTTTGGTTCGACCGTCAAAGCGTAACTCGAAATATGGGGAATGCCAAAACTCAAGGCAGTTTCAATATTTTGTTTCCACATTTCATTACTCATTCTCGGAATTCCGTAAATAAGATCCAATGAAATATTATCGAAATACTTGGTTGCTTCTTCCAAACATTTTTTGGCTTCCGCCGAATTATGGGCGCGATTCATCATTTTCAAATCGTCTTCATAAAAAGATTGGATCCCGATGCTCAAGCGATTTATAGGGCTTTTTGATAATTCAAAAATTCGTTCGGTTGATAAATCATCGGGATTGGCTTCGAGCGTTATTTCTGGATTTTCAGAAATTTTGTAATTCTTATATATTTCATCAATCAAAAATCTTAATTCTGAAATCTGCAATATAGAGGGGGTTCCTCCACCAAAATAAATGGTTTCTACTACTTCATTCTGAAATTCATTTTTACGCATTTGTATTTCTTTGGCAATAGCCAAAACCATCTCATCTTTCTTTTTCATCGAAGTCGAAAAATGAAAATCGCAGTAATTACAAGCCTGCTTGCAAAATGGTATGTGTATATAGATTCCGGACATTTTTTAATTAGAAAATTATCTCATTGACTCATTTTTTTACCCGAGTCTCATTTTGTTTTACAAAAGCATCCCAACCTGAATAGCTTTTGGCACCAATCACTTTTCCAGAATTAAAAAAGTGACAAACTGCTGCGGCCAAACCATCCGTTGAATCGAGGTTTTTTGGCAGTTCTTTCAATCCTAAAAGTTGTTGCAGCATTTTAGCCACTTGTTCTTTGGTAGCGTTCCCGTTTCCGGTAATAGCCATTTTTATTTTTTTTGGTTCGTACTCGGTGATAGGAATATCTCTGGAAAGTCCCGCTGCCATTGCTACGCCTTGTGCGCGCCCCAACTTAAGCATCGATTGAACGTTCTTGCCAAAAAAAGGAGCCTCAATCGCAATTTCATCAGGATGGTGGGTTTCTATCAATTCGATGGTGCGCTCAAAAATAATTTTTAATTTTTGGTAATGATTGTCGTATTTGGACAATTGCAATTCGTTGAGTTGCAAAAATTCCATTTTCTTGTTGACAATTTTTATCAATCCAAAACCCATAATTGTGGTTCCGGGATCGATTCCTAATATAATACGTTCTTTTGTCAAGGTTTGGCTTTATGTTAAATTACTGTGCGTAATCATTACCAATTACTTCTAGCCACGAATAACAATTCGTGAATTCGTGGCTAAAAAACAGATTGGAATGCAAAACGGATAGTCATATTATGTTATTATGTAATCTATTTATTGGAATTGATTTTTGCTTCTTCCAACATCTTAATTATTTTGTCTAATTTTTCGGTTTCAATTTTGTCCAGTCTCAAGGCCAAAGCTTCAATTTCCAGTTTTGCATCCACATTCGTCTGATAATCGGATTGAGCTTGTTCCCTGTCTCTTTCATTCTGTCTGTTTTGAGACATCATAATAATAGGTGCCGCATAAGCTGCTTGTGTAGAGAAAAGTAGATTCAGCAATATAAAAGGATACACGTCCCAATGACTGGTATAGGCAAGAAGGTTCAAGCCCATCCATACGATTACAAAAACAGTTTGAATAATAATGAATCGCCAAGAGCCCATTCCGTTAGCTACCGAATCGGCCAAACGGCTACCAAATTCTAAACCTTCCTTATGCTTTTCGTGCCAAGTTTTAATGCTTCTCATAATTTTTGCTATTAGTTATAATTTAAAACCTTTGTGAAATTCTAGCAGTTGTTGCGCCACTTTGTATACTAGTTTTTCCTTTACTTTGCGGCATGATTTCAATTCCACACAAAACTAAGCAATTCCTTGTACTTCTAGTCAAACTTTTGATTGTAGGTGGGGCGTTTTATTTTATTTACAACCAATTTGCTAATAATGATAAACTGGATTGGCAAAAATTTTTGGTGCTTTTTCGCAAAAATCAATCGGTTTCAGGAATTGGTTTTATATTGCTTTTGAGTGTTCTGAATCGTTTATTCGAAATCCTGAAATGGCAAAATCTGGTTTCGTATCTAAAACCTATTTCACTGGGAGAAGCAACCAAACAGGTATTGGCGGCGCTCACTGCAGGATTGTTTACTCCAAATGGTGTAGGAGAATATGCTGGAAAAGCTTTGTATTTTGACAAAAAAGACGCTAAAAAAGTCGTTTTTTTAAACTTGATTTGCAACGGAATCCAAATGATATTGACCGTGATTTTTGGGATTTTTGGATTATTGTATTTCTATGCTCGGTACAACGACGAGATTACTCAAAAATCTATTGCTATTCTTTTTGGAATTTGTTTTTTACTTTTTGGGATTTTATTTTTTTCAAAAAAAGTAAGCATTAAAGGCTACTCCATTGAAAAACTGATTCATAAAATCAATGAAATACCAAAAACGATTCATCAAAAAAATGCTTTTCTGGGCGTTTTAAGATATTTGGTTTTTTCGCATCAATATTATTTCCTGTTCTTGGCATTTGATGTTGATTTGCCTTATTTCATCTTAATATCAGCTATATCCAGTGTTTATTTTTTGGCTTCTTCCTTGCCTACTTTTCAGTTTTTGGATTTTGCCGTAAAAGGGAGCGTGGCTGTTTATTTCTTTGGCATATTGGGCGTAAATGAATGGATTGTTATATTTATCTCAACACTCATGTGGCTCCTTAATGTGGTATTGCCTGTACTCATTGGAAGCTATTATGTATTGAATTTTAAAACCAAAAGAACTCCGTTGCCATGATTTTGGCACTACTACTAATAACAATCATTTATGTGCTGGCTATAGGCTGGCTCATTTATGGTTTTACCAAAATAAATACATTTGAATTTACTGGCTTATCGCCAAAAACTTCCTTTACGATTATTGTTCCTTTTCGGGATGAAGCCGAAAATTTACCGTTTTTATTGGAAAGTATTTCAAAACTGAATTACCCGACGGATTTGTTTGAAGTGATTTTGGTGGATGATTTTTCTGCCGAGGAATTTGAGGTTTCAAGTTTCAAGTTCCAAGTTTCGGTTATGAAAAATATTAGGGTTTCAAATTCTCCGAAGAAAGATGCGATTACAACTGCCATGGAAATTGTGAAAACCAATTGGGTCATCACTACCGATGCCGATTGTACAGTTCCTGAAAATTGGTTGTTGGTTTTGGATAATTTCATTCAATTGAATGCTGTTTCAATGATTTCGGGAGCAGTAACTTATAATTGTGATAATTCCTTTTTGCATCATTTTCAGCAGTTGGATTTAGCGAGTTTACAGGGTGCGACTATTGGCGGTTTTGGCATCAAAAAAGGTTTTATGTGCAATGGAGCTAATTTTGCCTATACCAAATCTTTTTTTAAGGAACTTTATGGATTCGATGGCAATAATGGAATTGCTAGTGGCGATGATGTTTTTTTGCTTCAAAAAGCGATATCCAAATATCCCGAAAGAGTGGCCTATTTAAAATCGGAAGATAATATTGTAACCACCAAACCTATGAATGACTGGAAATCGCTGTTTTATCAGCGGGTTCGCTGGGCATCAAAAACAACTTCTTATCAAATTGCTTTCGCAAAAAGATTGGGGCTACTTGTGTTTATCATGAATTTTGGGTTTGTTTATTGTTTTGTGTTAACCCTTTTGGGAATGTTTCCCTATTTTTTAATTTGGGTTTACTTCTTGCTCAAATTTGGAATTGATGTTGTACTTATAAAAAAAACAAACCGTTTTTTAACGAAACACAAAATTCGCTATTTGCTTTCAAGCAGTTTGTGGTATCCGTTTTTCAGCACGGCTGTGGCTTTGTATTGTCTTTTTGGAAAATACGAATGGAAAGGGAGAAGGTTTTAGAATTCAGATTGCAGATTTTAGATTGATGTTTTCTTAATATTCATATTTCTAACAAATCTTCTGATGAAAGCCAATGCCCTAGCCCAGATGGAAACGGCATCCTTTTATGCCGGGGTTCGGCATAAAAGATATAGTGGACAGCTGGAAATAGCTCCTTAAAAACTACTCCACTTTTAAAATCACGGGAAGGATAAACTGGGTTTTTACGGGTAATCCACGTTTGATGGCCGGATTGATTTTAGGAAAATCGACCAAACGGGCTTTTAGAATACTGTCAATTTTTATCTTGTCATAAGCCACTGAATCTTTGGGGAATTGTGGTTCGAATTGCATGGTTGCATTAGGGAAAACAGTAACTTTCACTTCGATGGTATCTAGCTCTGGATAAAGCATAGATAATGTGTCATTGCTTAATTTTTCTTGAATTAACTGCGTCAAAATTTCAAAAAAACATTTTTGGCGTTGGTCTTTGTTTTCAATCTTGTCACAATCCACCACTGACGGATATTCATCAACTTCTTTCCAATTGATAGCTTTTAACTCCTTTTGCAATAATTCCTTTTCGGAAGGAACCTGCTTGTCAAAATATTGACAGGAATTAAAAAGGATAGGGACTAAAAAAAGGAAATATTTCTTCAAGGTTTGTTTTTTGAATGGAACTATATCTTAAATAAAAATACAATTATTTTTCTCATATTCGTATATTGAACATTTGTTGTATTCTCGATTTCAAAATTACTAAAAATATTTTTATGGATATCCTGCTTTTGTTATTGGGTTTTATTTGTGTTGTCGTGGGGATTTTCGGGAGTTTTCTTCCTGTTTTGCCAGGACCAAGCATCAGTTGGGTTGGTATCGTGTTGCTTTACTTGACCTCGGCGGTTCCTGCCAATTATTGGATTTTGGGTATTTCCTTATTGGTTACAATTGCGCTATCCATTTTGGATTATATTATTCCTGCCAAGGGAACCAAAAAATTTGGTGGGAGTTCGTATGGTATTTGGGGAACCAATATCGGTTTGGTTATAGGAATTTTTGCTCCAATTCCTTTAGGATTTATTATTGGTCCTTTTGTAGGTGCTTTTGTGGGTGAACTTATTTATGACAACAAAAATCATCAACGCGCTTTGAAAGCGGCAACTGGATCATTGTTGGGATTTCTTGCTTCTTCCTTTATGAAGTTTGTGGTATGTATGATGTATCTAGGGTTATTTCTTTGGATTGTATGGCAAAATAAATTTCTATGAAAATATGCGTTATTTCTTTTTGCGCAGTTTCCTAATTGTTTAAAAAGGAATTAGTTTAATTTTTAAATAGTGTTTGTAGGTTTTTTGTCTTTATATTTGAAATAAGAATTTGCTTAAACGTTAATTTATGCCCTTTGTCCAAAAATTTATTTTCATTATAAAAAAATAATTATAAATTTGGAAATTGATTTTGGACTATAATTTGAAAAATCAAGTTACAATACCACAATTACAATTAATTATGAAAATAAATTTTAATAAAGCTTTTTATAAACTACTATTTTTTCTTTCCTGCTTTTATGGATGTGTAGCCCATGCTCAAACAATTGATCCACCAGATCCTGATGAGGATCTTCCAATAGACGGAAATATAATGATACTTGTTTTTGCAGCGGTATTATTTGGAATTTATACCATATATAAATATAATGTAAAACAAAAAAGACCTATTTAAATAGGTCTTTTTTGTTTTCGGTCTGTTTTTTTATTCTATTTCTTTGCATACAATCTGGAAACATATTTTCCAATTACATCAAATTCCAAATTAATTTTAGTACCTACAACAAAAGAATGAAAATTGGTGTGCTCGTGTGTATAAGGTATAATGGCTACGCTAAAATTATTTACTGCTGAATCCACCACGGTTAAACTTACTCCATTCACCGTAATTGAGCCTTTCTCAATAGTAATATTTTGTAAATCGGCATCATATTCAAAAGTATACAGCCAGCTTCCTTGGGTTTCTTTGATTGCGATACAAGTGCCGGTTTGATCCACATGGCCTTGTACAATATGTCCATCCAAACGATCTCCCAGTTTCATGGCTCTTTCCAGATTGACATTATCACCAACTTTCCAATCTGAAATATTGGTTTTTTTGATAGTTTCTCCAATAGCGGTAACTGTATAATGATTGTCATTGATTGCAACAACAGTCAAACATATCCCATTATGAGCTACACTTTGGTCAATTTTTAGTTCGTTAGTCAATATCGAATCTATAGTAATATGAATATTATCTTGCTCTTTTTTAATCTCTTGAACCTTGCCGAGTGTTTCAATAATCCCTGTAAACATTTCTTATTTTATTTTACTAAATTTGCAGTTCAAAATTAGCAATAAATAACTAGAGGGCATTATGAAAAAAGCAGAAAATATAATCGTAGGAATTTCAATAGGAGATTTAAACGGTATTGGAAGCGAAGTGATTCTAAAAACATTCGAAGATACTCGTATGTTGGAATTATGTACACCGGTTATTTTTGCCAATGTAAAAATATTGTCTTTTATCAGGAAAAATTTTGAATCCACGGTTCCCTTGCACGGAATAGACAAATTGGATCAAATTGTAATCGGGAAAGTGAATGTCTTCAATCTTTGGAGAGAAGGAGTTGATTTAAACCTTGGAACCAACGACGAAAAAATAGGAGAATATGCCATTAAGTCTTTTGTTGCCGCTACCAAAGCTTTAAAAGATGATGAAATTGATGTATTGGTTACCGCTCCAATAAATAAGTACAATATTCAATCTGAGGATTTTAAATTTCCCGGACATACAGATTATCTCAATCAGGAATTAGAAGGTGATGCATTAATGTTAATGGTGCAGGATAATCTTAGGGTTGGTTTATTAACAGATCATATTCCAATTAATGAGGTGGCTTCATACTTAACGGAGGAGTTGATTTTCAAAAAAATAGAGACCATTAATCAAACCTTAATTCAGGATTTTAGCATTAATAAACCTAAAATTGCCGTGCTTGGTCTTAACCCTCATTGTGGTGATGGTGGTGTTATAGGAAATGAAGATGATACTATTTTAAAGCCTGCCTTGAAAAAGATTTTTGAAAAGGGAACGCTTGTGTTTGGTCCTTTTGCTGCTGATGGCTTTTTTGGAAGCAATCAATATGAGAAATACGATGCCATAATAGCAACTTATCATGATCAAGGATTAATTCCATTTAAAACATTATCTTTTGGAAATGGTGTGAATTATACAGCAGGTCTAAACAAGGTAAGAACTTCACCAGACCACGGAACCGCATATGACATTGCCGGCAAAAATATAGCCGACTATAATTCCTTCAAAGAAGCTGTTTATCTTGCAATTGATGTATATAATGCTAGAAATCAATATGCAGAAATGAGCCAAAAGCCTCTAAAAACAAAAGAAAAACAGTTATAAACAAAAAAAGGTGAATAACATTATTAGATTTCCATTTATTTTATATCTTTGCACTCCCGAAGTTTAGGGCAAATTGTTGTTGAAATGAGCAAGACAAAAGAATACACAATTCCATTCGTAGGATTGAAGCTAGGGAAACACAAATTTGAGTATCAAATAAGTAATGCGTTCTTTGAAATCTTTGATTATAATGAATTTCAAAATTCAGATATCAAAGTCAATGTAGTTTTAGACAAACAAAGCAATCTGTTAGAATTAAACTTCAAGCATGAAGGAACAATTAATGTTCCCTGTGATCTTACAAGTGAAGATTTTGATTTGCCAATAAAAGGAAAATTAAAATTAATTGTTCGATTTGGAGAAACCTTTAATAATGACAATGAAGAGTTGCTTATACTTCCTTTTGGGGAATTTGAAATAGACATCGCTCAATATATATATGAGATGATAATTCTTTCGATTCCATTAAAAAGGATACATCCAGGAATAAAGGATGGAAGTTTAAACACGGAAGCTTTGACCAAACTGAAAGAATTGACAATTAAAGAGAAGAAAAAAGAAGTAAAAGAAGAAGAAAATATAGACCCACGCTGGGACAAATTAAAGCAACTATTAACGGATAAATAATATAGTAAAATGGCACATCCTAAGAGAAAAATCTCAAAAACAAGAAGAGACAAAAGAAGAACACATTACAAAGCTACTGTAGCTCAAATCGCTACTTGTCCAATTACTGGAGAAGCGCATTTATACCACAGAGCTTACTGGCATGAAGGTAAAATGTACTACAGAGGACAAGTTGTTATCGATAAATCTGAAGTAGCTCTTGCTTAATACGTTTTTGTAAATAATACTAGAACTCTCACCTCGTGAGAGTTTTTTTTGTTGTTTATAATTTACCTCCCCAAATATGAAAAACTTAACAAGTTAGTTTAGTTTTTTATTGTAATTTTAGAGACTTTTAAAAATTTTGCAAATGCCAGCATTTGTCAATAAATAATCGCATATTAATGAGTACAATTACAGCCGCAATTACCGCAGTTGGTGGTTATGTCCCAGACTTTGTTCTTTCAAACAAAGTGCTAGAAACGATGGTAGATACTAATGATGAATGGATAACCACACGTACGGGGATTAAAGAAAGAAGGATACTAAAAGATGCTGATAAGGGAACTTCTTTTCTTGCTATAAAAGCCGCACAAGATTTAATTGCAAAATCGAATATTGACCCACTTGAAATAGATTTGGTTTTAATGGCAACTGCAACCGCAGATATGCCAGTGGCAGCTACAGGAGCTCATGTTGCAACTTCCATAGGAGCCACAAATGCATTTGCTTATGATTTACAGGCCGCTTGTTCGAGTTTCCTTTTTGGGATGTCAACAGCTGCTGCTTATATTCAATCTGGAAGATACAAAAAAGTTTTATTAATAGGTGCCGATAAAATGTCATCTATTGTAGATTATAAAGACAGAGCCACTTGCATTATTTTTGGTGATGGTGCAGGTGCAGTTTTATTTGAGCCTAACTATGAAGGTTACGGTTTACAGGATGAATACTTGAGAAGCGATAGCGTGGGGCGTGATTTCTTGAAAATACCTGCAGGCGGATCCATTATGCCTACAACTATCGAAACTGTAAATGACAACAAACATAACATCATTCAAGATGGTAAAACTGTTTTCAAATATGCAGTTACCAATATGGCCGATGCCAGTGAATCGATTTTAAAGAGAAACAATTTAACTAACGAAGATGTAAATTGGTTGGTACCACATCAGGCAAATAAACGTATTATTGACGCTACTGCTCACAGAATGAACCTAGAAGATGCAAAAGTATTGATGAATATTGAAAAGTATGGAAATACCACATCTGCAACCTTGCCTCTAGTATTATACGATTTTGAACATCTTTTCAAAAAAGGGGACACTATCATTTTTGCTGCTTTTGGCGGTGGATTTACATGGGGATCCATATACCTAACTTGGGCCTACGATAAAAAATAAACTAAACTAAAAAGAAAAAATTATGGATTTAAAAGAAATTCAAAATCTAATCAAATTTGTAGCAAATTCAGGTGTTGCAGAAGTTAAATTAGAAATGGATGATGTTAAAATCACCATCAGAACTACTTTAGAAGGAAACGTTAGCGAAGCAACTTATGTACAACAGTTACCTGTTCAAAACGCTCTTCCACAAGCTGTAGCTCCACAGCAGATTGTTCCAGTAGCAGCTACTCCAGTTGCTGAACCAGTTGAGACAAATAATTATATTACTATAAAATCACCAATCATCGGTACTTTCTACAGAAAACCTTCTCCAGACAAACCAATGTTTGTTGAGGTTGGAAAAACAATTGCTAAGGGGGATGTTCTATGCGTAATCGAAGCTATGAAATTATTCAATGAAATAGAGTCGGAAGTGTCGGGTAAAATCGTAAAAATATTGGTAGACGATATGTCTCCTGTAGAGTTTGATCAACCTTTATTCCTAGTAGATCCATCATAAGAAATTTTGAATGATGAATTTGAATGATGAATTTATCTCATTCAAATAATTTAAAATTAATTTATAATTTACAATTTCAAGAAGATGTTTAAAAAAATATTAGTAGCAAATAGGGGAGAGATAGCACTTCGTGTCATTCGTACTTGTAGAGAAATGGGAATCAAGACGGTAGCGGTTTACTCTACAGCAGATGCCGAAAGTTTACATGTGAAATTTGCAGATGAAGCTGTTTGTATTGGACCACCACCTAGTAATTTGTCTTACTTAAAGATGTCAAATATTATTGCTGCTGCAGAAATTACAAACGCAGATGCAATTCATCCTGGCTACGGATTTCTATCTGAAAATGCAAAGTTTTCTAAAATTTGTCAAGAACACAATATAAAATTCATCGGTGCCTCTCCTGAAATGATTGACAGAATGGGGGATAAGGCTTCAGCAAAAGCAACGATGATCGAAGCAGGAGTTCCTTGTGTACCAGGTTCGGTTGGGATTTTAGAATCTTACGAACAAGCTGCAGAATTAGCCAATTCATTCGGATATCCAGTTATGCTAAAAGCAACTGCTGGTGGTGGTGGAAAAGGAATGAGAGCTGTATGGGCCGCAGAAGATTTATTAAAAGCTTGGGAAGGTGCTCGTCAGGAATCGGCTGCTGCTTTTGGAAATGACGGAATGTATCTTGAAAAATTAATTGAAGAACCTCGTCATATCGAAATTCAAGTTGTTGGTGATTCATACGGTAAAGCTTGTCACCTTTCTGAAAGAGATTGTTCTGTTCAACGTCGTCATCAAAAATTGACCGAAGAAACTCCTTCTCCGTTTATGACAGACGAATTACGTTCCAAAATGGGTGAAGCTGCGGTTAAGGCAGCCGAATATATAAAATACGAAGGTGCTGGAACTGTTGAGTTTTTGGTTGATAAACACAGAAATTTTTACTTCATGGAAATGAATACTCGTATTCAAGTAGAGCATCCTATTACTGAACAAGTAGTAGATTATGACTTGATTCGTGAGCAAATCCTTGTAGCTGCTGGTGTGCCAATTTCAGGAAGAAATTACCTTCCTCAATTACATGCTATTGAATGTCGTATTAATGCTGAGGATCCTTATAATGACTTTAGACCATCACCGGGAAAAATCACTACATTACATATGCCGGGCGGTCATGGAGTACGTTTGGATACCCACGTATATTCAGGTTATACAATTCCGCCAAATTACGATTCAATGATTGCCAAATTAATTACTACAGCTCAAACTCGTGAAGAAGCTATCAGCAAAATGAGAAGAGCATTGGACGAGTTCGTAATTGAAGGAATCAAAACAACGATTCCATTCCATAGACAATTGATGGATAATGAAAAATATATCGCAGGAGATTACACTACTGCTTTCATGGATGATTTTAAAATGAATCCAATAGAATAACCATCCAAATATTCTAGATACTATTTTTAGTAAACCCGACAGATTTTTGATCTGTCGGGTTTCTTTTTTTTATTGCAGTATACACTATGAGTGTGTATTTTTTACACACATACTTCGATAATTACACACTTTTTTCTTATGTGTTTTTATAAGGTTTTATCATAAATCCCTTTAAATACGGGGCTTCTTTTGCATTGGGGGACTTGTGGCATAATATTTTCATTATCTAAGGAGTAAACAACTATTTAAATAATTAAAATATTCAATTATGAAAAATTTATTTCTATCAGCCGCAATTGTTTTAGGAGGTTTCGCTTCATTCGCAGCCAATTTTACAGATTCAACAGTAGAGTCTAATACTATTGAAAAAAGTATTTCCATCGGAGATGAATACACTGAAATCAAGGTAACAGAATTACCAACAGCAGTTACTGATGCTTTGAAAAAAGCCCATTCAGATGCAGTAATTGCCAAGGCATTCAAAAATGAAAAATCTGAATACAAATTAGAAGTTACTGTTGGAGGAAAAACCGAAACCCTATATGCAAATGCAGATGGAACTTGGATAAAATAATCCCGTCAACCTTATAAATATTAAATTAACAAACAATATTAAATACACTTATTATGAAAAAATTATTTTTATCAGCCGCAATCGTTTTGGGAGGTTTAACTTCATTTGCTTCAACTTCACCAATTTCAAAAACAATCGTTAAAACAATTTCCATTCAGGAAGAATACACTGAAATCAAACTGGAAGAAGTACCTACCGCAGTAACTGATGCTCTTAAAAAAGCATATCCAGACGGTACTCTTTCCAAAGCATATAAAAATGCAAAATCCGAATATAAATTAGAGGTTGCCGTTGGTGACAAAGTAGGCGCTCTGTATGCAAATGCAGACGGAACTTGGATTAAAAAATAATTATAAATTATTATGAAAAAGCTAATCTTATCCGTAGCAATCATTTTAGGCACTATGTCAGTGCAGACAATGAATGCGGTAAATCCTGTTTCAATGATACAGGGCATAGATATTCAAGATGAATTTACCGAGGTAAAAAGTGATGCTATTCCAGCTCCAGTAAGCTCTACTATTGAAAAGTCTTTTCCAAGTGCAAAATTAGAAAAAGCGTACAAAAACGAAAAAAATGAGTACAAACTGGAAATGGTTCAAGGTGATAAAAAGTATACTGTCTTTACAGATGCTTCGGGAAATATCATTAAAAAATAAAATAGACACCATAAAAATGCTGATCTTGATAGCAACTATTGTTATAGGATGGATAGCAATTTACTCGAATGTGTATGCAAAAACCGAATTGGATTATTGTAAACCTGAATATAGAGAAATTAGTGTAAATGCCGTTCCTGTCACAATAAAAGCTGCCTTAGAAACAGCATATTCTGACACAAAGCTTATCAAGGCTTATGTGAATAAGAAAAAAGAATATAAACTTTTATTATCAGTTGATAACCAGAAAGCTACTGTTTATACAGATGTTAATGGCAAATGGTAAAATAAATTGGGATTAGATTTATGTTTTTGACGAAAAAGAGATTGCTTAACCGCAGTCTCTTTTTTTTGCATAATTTTATGAAAAGACAAGTTTATAAGTGCTATTTTAGCAGAAAATGGCTAAAAAATAAATGTCAAGGATTTTATTGATAGAAGATGATATTTCGTTCTGCAAATTATTAGAAAAATTTCTAATAAAAAAAGGATACGATGTGACTACTACTTTTTCAGCATCGGAAGCCAAAACTGCCATTAAAAAGGAATCTTTTAATCTGATTCTGATGGATATCCGTTTACCCGACTCGGATGGTATTGGACTTATGGGAGAATTTAAGATTTCAAATCCAGAAATACCAGTCATACTCATGACAGGATATTCGGATGTGAATACTGCCGTAAAAGCCATTAAAAATGGAGCTGCTGATTATATTTCGAAACCTTTTAATCCAGACGAGGTTTTACTGGTTATAACAAATGCAATGCAGTCTTCGCAAGAAGAAATACCTGCCAAAGAGAAGAAACCCATTAAAAAGCAAACAGTTTCTGAAAATGAGTTTGTAAAAGGAATTTCTGCAGCGTCAAAAAAATTACTGGATCATATACAATTGGTGAGCCCAACTGATATGTCTGTTTTAATTATTGGCGAAAGCGGTACAGGAAAAGAAATTATAGCAAAAAGCATCCATGAGCAAAGCAACAGAAAGAACAATAATTTTATTGCTGTTGATTGCGGTGCAATCCCAAAAGAATTGGCGACGAGTGAGTTTTTCGGACATTTGAAAGGATCTTTTACGGGAGCCATCAATGATAAAATCGGCTATTTTGAAGCGGCTAACGGAGGAACACTTTTCTTGGACGAAATTGGAAATCTTTCCTATGAAAACCAAATCCAATTGCTGAGAGCATTGCAAGAGCGAAAAATAAAACCAATCGGGAGCAACAAAGAAATAAACGTCGATATCCGAATTGTAACAGCAACCAATGAAGATTTACGGGAAGCTGTAAAAAACGGTGATTTTAGAGAAGATTTGTATCATAGAATTAATGAATTTTCGATACTTTCTCCTTCGTTAACAGATCGGGAAGAAGATTTGATGGTTTTTGCAGATTACTTTCTGGAAAAAGCAAATCAACAGCTCAATAAGGAAATCATCGGGTTTTCGCCCGAAGTTATTGCCATTTTTCAAAGATACAATTGGCCCGGAAACCTGCGTGAACTGCAGAATTGTGTAAAACGGGCAACACTCTTGACACGCGGTAATTATATTGAAAGTGATGTATTGCCTGTAGAATTATTTCAAACAGAAAAACAACAAAGTTTCAGCGATACTTTTTCCTTGTCCGAAAATGAAAAAGAAACAATTATTAACGCCTTGTCAAGAACTCAGAATAATAAATCGGAGGCGGCAAAACTGCTCAAGATTACCCGAAAGACACTTTACAACAAACTGAAACTATATAATATTGATTAAGCAATTTCTTTATTTAATGCTGTAAAAAGAATATCAATTTTTACTTTTAAAGAATCTAAAAGGTTTTCAAGATCACTATTTTCCAAATCATTTTCTTCCAATGTTTTCAAAATTTCCCCTATTTGATGGGCTTCAATCTGCCTGAACATCGGCGCAATTCTATGAGAAATAGCATTAATTTCGACAGTATCTTTTTCCTTAATGGCATTTTCCAAATAAATCATATTCTTTTTGGTGCTTTCAATAAACTGATTTAAAAAAACAGATAAGCCTTCATAATCATTCCCCAAAAATTGTTTTAAGGTTTTTAATGAATATAGTTTTAGATCGATTATTTCTTCCGTTTTATTTATGTCAATAGCAGGAAACTCTTTGTTTTCTATAATATTCTGAATTGTTTCCAATAATATCTTTGGAGAATACGGTTTTTTAATTACAGTTGTAAAGCCGGCTTCGATAAAAATGGAATAATCCAAATCGGCACGGCCAGTAAGAGCAATTATTGGCTGATTTTTGTATGCAGAATAGTTGGAGTCTTTTAATTTTTCTACAAATGAAAAGCCATCCATTACAGGCATTTGAATATCGGTAATTATAAAATCAAAATTTGTGTTTCCAATTGCTTCCAAAGCTTTGACGGCACTGTCAAAAGACAAAACGTGATGATTTTCCTGTTTTAAAACTCCGCTCGTTAAATTCAATAAATTAATATCGTCGTCAATTACAATAAAAGTATAATTTTGAGTATTTGTCAAGACTGTTTTTTCAATTTCGGGAATAGTATTTGTGCTGTTATCATGAATAAAAGGCAGTTCGATTATAAAGGTACTTCCTTTGCCGAACTCGCTTTCAAGTTTTAAATTTCCTCCCAAAATGGCGATAATCTTTTGGCAAATAGACAGTCCTAAACCAGTTCCGCCGTATTTTTTTTCAATATTTTCATTCGCTTGGGCAAATTCTTCAAAGACAAATTTCTGATTTTGTTTCTCGATTCCAATTCCTGAATCCTCTATAGAAATAACAAAAGAAGAATTTTCGGTTTTTTGGTAAGCGTTGATTTTTATATAGCCTTCTTCGGTAAATTTATAGGCATTTCCGATAATATTGCTCAAAATCTGCTTCAGGCGAAACGGATCGCCAACCATTCTTCGATGCAGACTTTCATCAACATTAATAACGAGATCAATGTTTTTCTCCTTATAAAGACTTTGGATATTCTTGGCGACTTCATCTATTGCTTCGGTCAGTAAAAACGGCACTTTTTCAATTGTGATTTTTCCAGCTTCTATTTGAGAAAAGTCCAATAAATCTTGAACTAACTGCGTAATGTATGTGGAAGAATTCCTGATGTTTTTGACAAAATACGACTGTTTTTCATTGACATCAGAATTACCCAAAAGTTCTGTGTAGCCTACAATCGTACTCAAAGGCGTTTTTAAATCATGGCTTACCGTCGTGATGAGCTGTTCTCGGTTTTTTAGCAGGTTTTTGGTTTTGAAATTGGCAATTTCCAGCTGTTTTTTATACAATTGGGACTTGGAATAATCGCTTACAATCAAAATAGAAAAAATCAATGTCAACACCAACCCAATAATTGCTGATGCCGTTACCACTTCGTTGACTTTTTTTAATGATTTTTCTTTTAGCGTATTGTTTTTTATGGAGTTAATAATGATTTCGCGCTCAATAATCCGAAGTACTTTTCGAAGCTGTTCCGAGATTGCAATTTCATTTTTGAGGAGTTTGTTTTCTTCACGATTTAGCGATTCTTTTTTCTTTTCGGCTTTCACTTTCACTGTAGTTAAAAGTTTTTTCGAATTAGCAAGAATAGAATCCGATGCTTTTTTGCTGAGTGTATTTGTGCTGTCGTCCGGAATATTTTGATTGAGATAATCGACATATTTTCGAAGTACATTCCGCTGATAACTCCCTAACTGTTCCGGATTTTTGGCAAAATCCTTTAGCACCAGTTTTCGGAGTTTGGACTCCATTCTGGTAATTTCATTAATTGCATTATCTACCGAAACTTCATCGTCGGCCTTATTTTTTATTGCTTTTAATTGACGAATATTTTTAGTTTTCTCGGATAATAAATAGGTGACACTATCCAATAATGTCTTTTGATATTGTGTTGTAACAATCTGTTTTAGTGTGTCAATTCTGGATTTTAAGGAATCGGTTTCGACAAGATAGCTTTTGAAATCTTTTTCGGAGTTTGTCTGAATTGTTTTCCGTCCTAAACTTTCGGTTTTATAAATATTTGAAAAAAGTTTGCTGACTTTTAAGATCTTGGTTTTTTCGAAGGCTATTTTATCTTCGAGTTTGCTGTAAACCACATTTTCCGAATATAGAACCCAGCCTACCGTAAAAACTAACGCTAACAGTGCAAGATAACCTAAAAGTACTTTTATCGGCGTATAACTTTTTTTACTCTCCATAGATTATATAACGCTATTTTGTGAATTTTAGTCCTTCGTAGTTTATATTCCAGTCATAACAAAAATGCTTATGCCGGTCTTAGCCTTGGTCGAAACGATATCTTTTTTGTTTAAAAATAAAAAGATTTTAGTGAATAGCAGGATCTTACTTTCTAAAAATACCAAATCTTTCTGCTCCTAAATAAAAATAAAGATTTAAAACACAAAAAAATAAGCCGTTTCAGGTTGAAACGGCTTATTTTTTAGGTATGTATAAATTGGTTTTAGTTCCTATGATTACAAGGTTTCTTTAAGCCATTTGTAAAATTCTTTTTGCCAGATCTGAGCGTTTTGAGGATGCAATACCCAGTGGTTTTCTTCTGGAAAATAAAGGAATCTGCTTTTAATTCCTCTGATTTGTGCCGCCTGAAAAGCTTCTTGTCCCTGTCCAATTGGTACTCTAAAATCAATTCCGCCCTGAATAATTAAAATAGGCGTGTTCCAGTTTTGAACATAATTGATAGGATTGAACTGATTATAGGCTTTTTGTGCAACAGCATTGTCTTTTTCCCAGTATGCTCCACCAAAATCCCAATTGTTGAAGAAAACTTCCTCGGTAGTTCCAAACATACTCTGTGTGTTGAAAACTCCGTCATGGGCAATAAATGTTTTGAAACGATTTTTATGGATTCCTGCCAAATAAAACACAGAATACCCTCCATAACTAGCACCAACACAGCCCAAACGGGTTTTGTCAACATAATTTTCTTTGGCCACATCATCAATAGCCGAAAGATAATCGTCCATTACCTGTCCTCCCCAATCTTTACTTATCTGTTCATTCCATTCCACACCATGACCTTGCATACCGCGACGGTTTGGTGCTACAACCACATATCCGTTCGCTGCCATTAATTGAAAATTCCAACGGAAAGAATAAAATTGTGTCAATGCAGATTGCGGTCCTCCTTGGCAATATAAAAGAGTTGGGTATTTTTTGGAAGCATCAAAATTTGGAGGCAGAATTACCCATACCAGCATTTTTTTGCCGTCAGTTGTTGTTACGTAACGTCTTTCGGTTTTGCTTAACGCCAATAATGAATAAGTTGCTGTATTAACATTTGTCAGCTGTTTCCAAGTATTTTTCTTCAAATTATAAGCGAATAATTCTGCTGCGTGATTTATATCAGTTCTCGTAACGATGATATTATCTCCTGAAAAACCTACCAAATCACTAACATCAAAATCACCATTTGTAATTTGGTGAACTTGAACAGCAATTCTAGTCATTCCAGGGAAATTCACTTCAAATAATTGTTTTGTACCGTCAATTGGTGCGATAAAGTAAATTTTTTTACCCTCCTGACTCCACATAAAATTATCTACAGTTCCGTCCCAATTGGCAGTCAAATTCATTTTCATGCCTTTGAAACTAACAATTAAATCGTTTTTATCAGATTCGTATCCGTCACGTTTCATCTGCAGCCAAGTCAAATCTCCAGCAGGAGAAAATTGCGGTGCAGTGTCATACCCAAAATTCCCTTCGGATCTGTTAATAGTTTTTCCAGATTCCAAGTTGTACTCATATATGTTGGTGTCTGTAGAAAGAGCATATTCAGTTCCTGCTTTTTTCTTGCACACATATACAATGCTTTTACTGTCCGGCGACCAGATATAATCTTCATCACCTCCAAAAGGTTTTTGCGGACTGTCGAAATTTTCTCCCTTTAGAATATCAATTCTTTCAGCACCTTCTTTGTTTTCTTTGTAAAAAACGTGGTTAAATTTCCCCTCATTCCAAGTGTCCCAGTGGCGGTAATCTAAACCGTTATAGATTTGAACATTGGATTTATCCAAGTCAGGGTAAAAATCTTTTCCTAATACTTTATCAATTTTTACTTCCTCACTGTAAACAATAAATTTTCCGTCAGGAGAGATGTTTTTATCAGCCAAAACCTCTTTTGTATCCTTAATTTCTACAGCTGTTCCGCCATTAATAGCGATGGTATAATACTTGGAATTCGATTTGTTTTCATCGACTGAAGGAGTCGATACTTTATAGACAACATTTTTGCCGTCTTTTGAAATTCCCAACGGAGAAATTCGTCCTAGTTTCCAGAGTAATTCGGGAGTCATTACATTTTGTGCGCCTGCTGTCAAACCTGTCATAGTTAGCATTAAAAAGAGTATTTTTTTCATAATTATTTAAAATACATGTTCAGTTTTCAAATATAGCAATATAATTATCAATTAGAACAAATGGCTATACTTAAAAAAAACCTAAAAAGATTGAAACATTTTAATGCTAAAAAGAACGTAAAAAAATTACTGTTTATGGGAGTATTTCAACAGTAATTAAGGTGATAAAAAAGCACAATACCAATATAATTATGCTGGCAATCATTATTTTTTTTAAAAATGATTTTTTAATTTTCGTTACTTCAGAATCTGTAATAGCCTCACTATTGATTTTAGAAAATGGTTCAACGGTTCGCATATACTTTATCCAGCCGCCGTTAATATAAATTTGCCGACCTAAATCTGTCAAATCACATCGAAAACCTTGACTGCTTTCCAATAAAATAATTCCTTTTTTAACCAAAATATCTGCAAAGGCTTTGGAATTTTTCAGATTAAAACCATATTCATCCTTGAAATTTATCCGCATCATATATTGGGATTTAGATGCATACAATAACTTCATATTAACTTCTATGAGTTCATCAATATTCTCAAACATAACAAAGTATTTTAATTTAATTTTCAGATTCAGATTTCATCAAATGAAAAAATCTTATTTATAATACTATCATTTACTTCTCAATTATAATGCCAAATCATCTCTCATTTGAAAAAATTATATATTTCAAAAACCTGTATCTTCGAATGATAATCGATAGAGGATATTCAAAAAACTAAAAAATTTATTTAATTTTATAAAAAAAGGAAAATGCAGTTAAGCTATTGGGAATTAAAAAATTGGTTTACTAACGTAGATTTTACCATTGTAGGAAGCGGTATTGTTGGGCTTCATGCTGCATTACGCTTGCGCGAAAAATATCCTGCCGGCAAAATTTTGATACTCGAAAAAGGAATGCTTCCGCAAGGAGCAAGCACCAAAAATGCAGGTTTTGCCTGTTTTGGAAGTATTTCAGAAATCATAGACGATTTAAAATCACATACCGAAGAAGAAGTAATTCAGCTCATTCAAAAAAGATGGAACGGACTGCAGTTATTAAGAAAAAATCTTGGTGACAACGTGATTGACTTCAAACCTTATGGCGGTTATGAATTATTTTTAAAAGACGATGAAAGCAGTTTTTCAGAATGTTCCAATAAATTATCTTTCATAAACGAGATTTTAAAACCACTTTTTAAAGCTGATGTTTTTGCAAAAGAAGTAGACCGCTTTGGTTTTGGAGACATCCATGAATATTTAATTTTCAATCCCTTTGAAGCTCAAATCGACACTGGAAATATGATGCAGGCCTTGCTGAAAAAAGCAATTTCGCAGGATATTTTAATTTTGAACCAGCAAACGGTGACCTCTTTTTTAGACAAGGAGAATAGTGTTGAAGTGGAGTTGGAGAATTTTGGTTTTACAACAAAAAAACTGTTATTTGCCACCAATGGTTTTTCCAATACATTGACCAATGGTGCTGTAAAACCAGCCAGAGCCCAAGTTCTTATCACTGAACCAATTCCAAACCTGGATATAAAAGGAACTTTCCATTTAGATAAAGGATACTATTATTTTAGAAATATTGGTGACCGTATATTGCTTGGTGGTGGAAGAAACCTGAATTTCGAAGCCGAAAATACCACCGAATTCGGTCAAACAGAAATTGTGCAAAAAAAATTGGAAGACTTATTAAAAAAAGTAATTTTGCCCAACCAAGAAGTCAAAATTGAACACCGTTGGAGTGGCATTATGGGCATTGGCAACAGTAAAAAACCAATTGTGGAACAACTCTCTGAAAACGTGTATTGTGGCGTTCGCCTTGGCGGTATGGGAGTAGCAATTGGCAGTATAATAGGAACCGAATTAGCAGATTTAGTATAAAAAATGGCAACCAAAATAACCCCAAAAAAAACAACAGCTAAGAAACCAGTTAAAAAAAAATCGGGATCTTCAATGACTAAGGTAAAATGGTTTTTATTGAAAATGTTGTTGTGGTTTTTTGGACTTTCAATAGCATTTGTTGTGCTTTTTAAATTTGTCCCCGTTCCATTCACTCCTCTAATGGTAATTCGTTACTTCGAAAACAGTGCAGCTGACAAGGAAAACCATTTCAGCCACAACTGGGAGCCTATCGAAAAAATTTCCATGAATCTGCAAAAAGCAGTAATCGCCAGTGAAGACGGAACTTTTCTGACCCATAATGGCTTTGATTTTATAGCCATGCAAAAAGCCTATAAAAGCAACGAAAGAGGCCGTAAGGTGAGAGGTGGGAGTACCATTTCCCAGCAAACTGCCAAAAACGTTTTCCTTTGGCAAGGCCGAAGCTATCTTAGAAAAGGACTCGAAGCTTATTTTACCGTTCTCATTGAACTTATTTGGGGCAAGGAACGCATCATGGAAGTATATCTAAACAGTATCGAAATGGGCGATGGTGTTTATGGAGCCTATGCCGCAACCGAGCATTGGTACCGCAAAGATGCCTCAAGCTTGACCATGCAGCAAGCCGCCGGAATTGCAGCTATTTTACCCAATCCTAGAAAATTCAAGGCAACCAGTTCCTCATCCTATATCAACAATAGAAAAACAAAAATTGTTCGAATCATGAGGCATATGGGGAAAGTGGAATATTAATTTCAATTGTTATTTTTAGGAGCAGAACATTGGTTGTTTCAAGAAAATATCCTCCTGCTCTCCGCTATATCTTTTACTTTTTAAAGAAAAAAGTAAAAGGATGCCGCTTCGATCAGGGCTGAAAAAAAGACATTTGTTTTCATAATTAGCGGTTTTAATTTAACCGCAAGTTTTTGTGTTACTTGCGGCTAAAATCAAACTTTAAAATTTAAAGGCAATTCCTAGAACACCATTAATTCCAATATTAGGAATTCCCGAAGTTGCCAAACGGGACAAATGCGGAATGTAGGTTCTGTTCAGTAAATTATTTCCGTTTAGATTTAAATCAAAAGCCATTTTGCCGAGTTTTACCTTACCGCCAAAACCCATATTCAACAGCGTATATTCATCTGATGAAATTTCGTATCCGCTTACGTTGTCTTGGCTAAAAGTGGTAGAAACATTTAGTGTAGCAAAACCTTCTTCAAGCCATTTGCCTATCACAAAATCTGTTTTTATGGTATTGTTCCAATTGTTTGCCGGGATTTGAGGTAAATACCCACCATCTTGGAGCTTTCCGGTAACGTTTTCAAAACTCGTTTCAATATGCAACCAATCCAATGGATGCGGGTGAATATGCAGGGCAACTTCTCCTCCATAAAGACTGGCATTGTTCTGGATGTAATCATAGACTTTAAATCCATCAATTTCAGCTCCTGTAGGCGAAGAATAGATATAATCATTGATATGATTGTAAAAACCACTTACGCTAAATTCAAAGTGGGTGCTTTTGTATTCCAAATCCACATCGGTTTGCAGGTTTTGCTCGGTTTTTAAATCAGGATTCCCGATCTCGTAGCGAAAAGTTCCTTCGTGAACACCATTAGAGGATAGCTCTGCCAAATTTGGTGCTCTAAAACCTGTTGCGGCATTCAATCGAAAAGTCAAATCGGTTGCAAAATTTGTCTTGTATCCCAATGAAGCATTGAAACTGTCATAGCTTTTGTCTAGAGATTCGAAGTATCCTTCTTCACCATCAATGCCATGCTCGTCAGAAACCAAATGCCTATTGTCAAATCGGATTCCGGCTTGCAAGGAATTTGAGCCCCAGCCATACATACCAGTTGCAAAAACACCAAAATCATTGGTCACGGCGTCCGGAATTAAATACTCTTCCCCTAAATTTTTATTATCCTGCGACATTCCCTGCAAACCAACAATCGTTTCCACTTTACCTATTGCCGGCAAATAGTATTTGATATTATAATCGAAAGTGTTTAAAATCATGTGTAAAACCGCAACATCGCTATCTTCAAACTCGTTGCGGTCATTCCTGATATAACCCAAATTCATATCCAACTTTGAGTTATTAAAATAGAAGGTGTTATTCAAGGAAAGCAGATTATTATAAACCCCTTGTTTTGGAAAATCTGTTTTTTTTGTGGTCGTTTGATCTGAGATTCCTTCTTCTGGAATTCCGAGATCCAAATTATTGTAATTGTATCTCAAGACACTTGAAAACTTTGAATTGCTGTAGCCAATTGCCGCCTTGAAATCCATTTCCTGAAAACGGGTGTTGGTTACACGGTCACCGTCAGGAATTGTATAATCGGATTGCGTGGTATGTGCTCCACGAATCAAGTATTTCCAATTATTTGTGGAGGCTTTCAAACCCAAGGTAGTGTTACTCCCAAGTGTATTTGAAAAGAATCTTTGTCCAAAATCTCCTTGAAAAGTATTGGCTAAAGCAAATTTTTCGGGATTAAAAAACAAAACCCCGCCCAGCGCATCCGAACCGTACAGTAAAGAAGCAGGTCCTTTTATTACTTCAACATTTTCGACTCCGGCATCATTTAATCCCAAACCGTGTTCATCACCAAACTGCTGATTTTCCAAACGAACCCCTTGGCTGTATACCAAAACCCTATTGCCACTTAATCCTCGAATTACGGGTTTTCCAATTGAAGTTCCCGTAGAAACCTGTGAAACACCGGGAATTGTTGCCAATCCTTCTATCAAGGTTGCACTACCTTTTTCCTGCATGGATTTCACGCTTTCGCGGTCGACTTTCATTACATTTTGAGACTGTAATTTGGAGAAAGGCGTGGAGACAATTACCTCGTCCATTTGGAAAGACAGTTCATCCATTACAATATCGAGTGTTTGGGTATTCTGAATTTTTTGAATCTTTTTGTTTTGTGTGGCAAAACCTATGTACGTAAATACCAAAGTTTCCTCCCCGTTTGGAAGTTCCGTTAAAGTATATGCTCCGTTTTCGTCGGTTTTGACTGACTTATGCGCCTCTGTGGCATAGACAATAACACCAATTAGGGGATTGTTTTTGGTGTCGGTTACTTTTCCCGTTATGGTGTTTTGTGCCTGTAAAAAAGTGGTGAGCCCTAGAAGGAGGGCTAATAAATATTGTTTCATATAAGGTATGTTGTTTTTAATCAATGTTCTTTTGAAAAGACAGCGTTGATTGAAAATGTTTTGTGAATGGTTGAATTACTGACTAAATCTCATATGGGGTCTAGTTTTTATGTGGCTTTTTTTATTTGAAAATTATAGATTACGCATAGAACAAGTATGACGCAGATCAGATTGAATTGCGCGGACTTTTGTCCATTGCTGATTTTGGAATTATTGCCAAAACATCTGATACCGTTTCGCAATAATTCCAAAAAGGTACTATGCTGGCTCTTTAGCCCCGATTACTTCACTATACTTTTATTTTCATCGGAGTTCAGTGAACTTCGTTTGTAGCAAAATCCTTGTGTGCCGGTGTTCGGCATACAAGATTGCAGTGGAAAGCGGGAACAATCATTGCCGATAAAGCCAATTTTTTCGCTTCGAATAATTTTAGCGGTAGTTATGCTTGTAAATTTGGGGGACCACGATGAGAATACAGACTGCCTGAAAATGAAAAAACAGATTCGGGAGTTGTAGAAAAATAGGGGATATCATAATTCCCAGCATAGAAGACATAGGAATATTGTATTGGGGTTATAAAACTGCTAAACCCAAATTGGCAGATATAACAATGGTCAAAACTGTGATGCTGATGGGTTAACTCTGCAGCTGAATTATAAACGTGATGACATTTTTTTTCGGAAAACTTCTCTTTTAAGTGACTTATACTGTCGAAAGACTGGAACAGTATTGAGAACAATACCGCGACAGTTAAGGAAAGATTAAGTATGAGCTGTTTTCTTTTCATCGAAGCAAAGGTAGTAAAACAAAAAAACTACAACCGATTAAAGTTGTAGTTTCTTAATTTATTAATTCTGAAAATGGATTAAACCAATTTTGCTGCGATTAAATATTCTGCAATTTGAATAGTATTTGTAGCGGCACCTTTTCTTAAGTTATCGGCAACAATCCACATATTCAAAGTGTTATCCTGGCTTTCGTCACGACGGATACGGCCTACGAAAACGTCATTTTTACCTTCGGCATATTTTGGCATTGGGTAAGTAAATGTGTCCAAGTTATCCTGAACCGTTACGCCATCAGTTTGACTCAAAATTGTTCTTACTTCATTTACGTCAAAATCATTGCTGAATTCCACATTCACCGCTTCACTATGTCCGCCTACAACAGGTACACGAACTGCGGTAGCCGTTACTTTGATAGAATCGTCGCTTAGGATTTTTTTGGTTTCCTTAACTAATTTCATTTCTTCTTTTGTGTATCCGTTCTCTTCGAAAACATCACATTGTGGGATACAGTTACGGTTGATTTCGTATTTGTAAACCATGTCGCCTTTTACTCCGGCAACTTCATTTTCGAATTGCTGTACCGCTTTCACACCCGTTCCAGTAATGGATTGGTAAGTAGAAACGATTACACGTTTTACGTTGTATTTTTTATGCAAAGGTGCCAAAGCCAATACCATTTGAATAGTCGAGCAGTTTGGATTTGCAATGATTTTGTCTTCTTTTGTCAATTGATTGGCGTTGATTTCCGGCACAACCAATTTTTTGGTAGGATCCATTCTCCAAGCTGATGAATTGTCGATAACGGTAGTTCCTGCTTCTGCAAATTTTGGAGCCCATTCCAATGATGTTCCTCCGCCTGCAGAGAATAAGGCGATATCCGCTTTCATATCTACTGCTGTCTGCAATCCTACTACGGTATGTTTTTGTCCTTTGAATTCGATTACTTTACCTACTGATCTTTCAGAAGCAACAAGTATTAATTCTGTGTATGGAAAATTTCTTTCTTCTAATACTTTCAACATGATTTCGCCAACCATTCCGGTAGCGCCTACAACTGCTATTTTCATTCTATATTTTTTTATTGTGTATTTCTATTTTGAAGGACAAAAGTATATAATATTCAAAACAAAACAAGGGGCTTCACAAAAATTAACAAAATGTTATAAATTAAACAAACAGATTGTTGAGTAGCTAAGTTACTGAGATGCTAAGTTTCTAAGTTTTTTCCCTAAGTAGCTTAGAATCTTTAAATCTTTTCCTCATAAACTAAACCGCTATGGACTGAAAGACTGCAAAATTGCAGCTCTTATTTACCACAAATTACACAAATTAGCACAAATTAATTTGTGAAAATTTGTGTAATTTGTGGTTACAATATTTTAAGAAGCTAAAGCAAAGTACATTAAAGTACATAGGTTTAAACTATATCTGAGACCAATAAAAGAACCACGCCTTTCGAGCGTGGTTTAGTTAGAATATATAGTGTTCAGCGGTATTTTTTTGTAGGTTCTAAGATTCTAAGTTGCTAAGATTATTTTATCTTAGAATCTTAGTTACTTAGCCACTTAGAATCTATTTTTTCAGTAAATCCCTAATTTGAGTAAGTAATTCTTCCTGTGTTGGTCCAGCAGGAGGAGCTTCAACAACGACTTCTTTCTTTTTAGCAGCATTAATTCCTTTGATAATAAGAAATAATACAAACGCAATAATGATAAAGTTAATCACAGCCGAAAGAAACATACCATATTTAACACCGCCAAAAACAGTCAGTTCTTCAATTTTAGACAAATTAGCTGCTGATAATGCTGGCTTTAACAAAAGAGGAGTAATTACATCTTCAATTAATGAACTTATGATTTTTCCGAAAGCGCCGCCAATGATAACCCCGATAGCAAGATCTACTACGTTGCCTTTCATTGCAAAAGCTTTAAATTCTGAAAGCATTCCCATATAATTATATTTTAGATTATTAATAACTCCTACGAATATAGTTATTTTTTAAAACAAAAGTGTGCTTATTCTCTATAAAAAACACGCTTTACCCGTTGGGAAATACTGGTCAGAATTTCATACGGAATCGTCTTTAACTGTTCCGCCATATAGGTCACGGTTGGGCTTTCGCCAAAAATCACCACCGAATCTCCTTCTTTGCAGTCAATCTCGGTTACATCAACCATCAGCATATCCATACAGACACTTCCAAGTATGGGTGCTTTTTTGTTTTTTATCGTAATAAAACCAACTCCGTTACCCCAGCTTCTTGCTATTCCATCGGCGTATCCAATGGGGATTGTGGCAATTTTCGATTCTCTGTCTGCCATAAAACGTCTGCCGTAGCCAACACTTTCACCGGATTGAATGGTTCTGATTTGGGAAATAATGGATTTTAAAGTTCCCACGTTTTCCAAGTATTTTTGTTCTTCCGCATCATTCGAAACTCCATAAAGACCAATTCCCAAACGAACCATATCGTATTGCGCCTCCGGAAAATTACTAATTCCCGAAGTGTTCAAGATATGACGAATCGGAGTTATTTGAAGTTCTCTCATTAATTTTGAAGATAATTTTTCGAATAAATTAATTTGATACTCTACGAAATCTTTGTGCTGTAAATCATCGCTTGTCGCCAAATGAGACAAAATACTTTTCACTTTGACGGTTTGGTTTCCTTTCAAAGTGGCTATTAAATCATCGATTGTATTTAACTCAAAACCCAAACGGTGCATTCCGGTATCCATTTTTATATGAATGGGAAAGTCTTTTAGTTTCTTTTGTTCGGCGATTTTCAGGAACGCATTCAGTCCTTTTAAACTATAAATTTCCGGTTCCAACTGATGCTGAATGATGGCTGGAAAACTAGTATTTTCGGGATTCAAAACCATAATCGGTAATTTGATTCCCATCGTTTTCAGCGAGATTCCTTCATCGGCGAAAGCCACTCCCAAATAATCCACTTTGTGATGTTCCAATAATTTTGCGATTTCAAATCCTCCGCTTCCATAACCAAACGCTTTGACCATCGCCATCATTTTGGTTCCGGTTTTCAGCTTTGATTTAAAAAAATTAAAATTATGACTTATCGAATTAAGATTTATTTCTAGAACCGTTTCGTGTGTTTTCTCTGCAAATGCCGCCACGATTTCTTCAAACTGAAAAGATCGTGCTCCTTTTATCAGAATGGTTTCATTTTCAAAATTCAGATGTTCCAACTGCAGTAAAAACTCATCGGTATCTTTAAAAAACAAAGCATTGGGAAGTTTTGTTTTTAATGTCGAAATCGTTTCGCCAATTCCAATAAAACGACTGATATTATTGGAAACAATCAGCTCTGCCACTTTAGAATACAACTCTTCATTAGACAATCCACTTTGAAAAATATCCGAAAGAATTACAGTTTTTTTCTGATGCTGTTTTTGGCTTTCTAGAAAATCCAATGCAATCTTCAAAGACTGAAAATCAGAACTGTAACTGTCATCAATCAGACTGCAGTTGTTGATTCCTTTTTTTACTTTCAGTCGCATTTCCATCGGGAATAACAATTCGATTCGGTTTTGAATTGTTTTGGCATCGTATTCCAAATGCAGTAAAACCAAAAGACAGGAAATCACATTTTCGACCGAAGCATCATCTACAAAAGGAATTTTCAGATCTGAGACATTTCCCTTGTATGTATATTCAATATGAGTATGATCATGTTTGTGTTCTTTTTTGGCTACAAAAACCGTGGCGGTTGTATCTATTAAAGACCAAGAAACAGCTTTCGTTTTTGGAAGAATATGCTGCTCAACGTTGCTATTTTTTTGATAAATCACCACTTCGGAATTTCGGAAAAGCAGCATTTTTTCCTTGATTTTTTCTTCCAAATTTTCAAACCCTTCGTCGTGTGCAGAACCAATATTGGTCAAAATTCCAATATTTGGCTGAATGATTTTTTCAAGTTTGTCCATTTCCGAAACCGTCGAAATTCCTGCTTCGAAAATCCCCAAGTTATGCTGTTCATTAATCGCAAGCACCGACAAAGGTACACCCACTTGTGAATTATAACTTTTCGGGCTTCGGATAATATTAAAGTCGGGACTCAACAGGAAATTGAGCCATTCTTTTACTATTGTCTTGCCGTTGCTTCCCGTCACTCCTATAATCGGAAACGAAAAAAGGCTTCGGTAATAGGATGCTGTTTGCTGTAAAGCTTCTAATGTATTTTTGACAACCAAAAAATTAGCTTTTCCTTCAAGGTCATCGGGAATATGGGTCGCCACAAAATTTCGAACGCCTTTTGCAATTAAATCTTTTATATAAACATGAGCATCGTGATTGGTTCCGACTAATGCAAAAAAGAGTGTTTTGTCATTGTTTTGCAGGGAACGGCTGTCGATGGATATAGTGTCAATTTCAAGCGTATCCTGAATGTCAATTGTTTTAGCATCCAGGGTTGAAATGATTTTTTTTAGGGATAAATTCATTTGGATTGAAAAAGTAGAAAATTAAATAATTGAGGTAATATGTTTAGTAGTTTCTTAACCCCATCATTACGTTCAATGACTTGACCGTTAATTGAATCCTCTATTTTACGGGTTTGTAAGTCCATTGTAGTCCATTTTACCTCAAAGTTAAAAAAAAATAGCAATGGAATAGTGCTTATTTTAGAGTTTTATTAAAGTTTGCAATCCCTCTGAAATCATTACCGGAATTTGAATTTTTATTCCTTTTGATTTTTATTAAAAAAGAGAACTAATCGGTGATTAATTTAAAATTTACAGGTTGAAAAAATAGATTGGAATTTTTCTCAAAATAAATTCCATTTTCTTTGTTGTCTAATTTTACTTGATAATTATGAATTATGGCAGTTTGTGCAATCACATTTACGGTGTAAGTATCTCCAATTTTGTTTGCTTTGGATATATCCTGAACAATACCATTAATCACAACCGATTTAGGAATAACAGCAGTGTCATTTGATTTAAAACTAACTACATACCCTCTCTCACTATTCCTGCTATAGCTTTTATAGGTTTGGTTTTGAATATCTAAAATTTGTCTGGAACAGGAAAAAAGAAAAAGAATTCCGAAAGAAAACAATAAAAACAAGGCTTTTGGAATACTATTTTTCATACTTTTAGAGTTTTATACTTACAAATCTAACTTATTTAAACATTGAAAAAACAATGAAATTAAAATATATTGTTATAACATTACTTCTAGGATTTGCTTTTACGGCTTGTAACAAGGATTCTGATTCAGACTCTAATGAAACCACAGCAATTACCAAGCCAGACGAGATTAACAATTTTGTTTGGAAAGCTATGAATTCTTGGTACTACTGGCAACCCAACGTTGCCGATTTGTCTGACAGCAAAATCACTTCTACTGCAGCATATAACAATTTTATCAACGGAAAAACTCCTGATGCTCTTTTTTATTCACTCCTATATCAAAGAGGGACTGTTGATAGATTTTCCTGGATTGAAAATAGTAATGAAATAGTGCATGTTTCAAAAATTGCAGAAGTCGAAAAAAAAGGTGGTTTTAGCTATGGAATTTATCCTAAGGATGCATCCAATATAAATGTGGTAGCCTTAATTAACTACGTTGTACCTGGTTCATCATCAGCATTGGCAGGATTGAAAAGAGGTGACGTTATTACAAAAATAAATGGAAGTCAGCTTACTTCAAATAATTATGACCAGCTAGAAAACCCACAACTCACAGTTACTTTGGCAGCAAACGTGCAATTTACAACCACTGGTATGGTAACCACAGACAAAACAGGAACTGTAACTATAACAAAGACCGACATTGACGAAAACCCAGTTGCCTATTACGAAAAGAAGGTATATGGAGGAAAGAACATTGGTTATCTGGTTTATAATGGTTTCAAATCAGATTATAATGATGAACTCAATTTGGCTTTCGCTAAAATGAAATCGGATGGAATTAACGAATTGGTTTTAGATTTAAGATACAATGGAGGCGGCTCATTAGAATCGGCAGTTGCCTTGGCACAAATGATTAACGGTAGTTTTACCAATAAGCCTTATGTTTATTTAGACTTCAATGATAAACACAATAATGAAGATGGTTATGAAAATCTTTCCGAAAAAATAAAAATTTTTAACTTGGTTGATAATGAACCAACTTTTCAAAGAGAAGAAAGTATAAACAGTCTCGCCTTGCCAAAAATATATGTGTTGGTAAGTTTCCAAACTGCTTCTGCGAGTGAGCTTACCATACAATGCCTAAAAAAATACATTAGTGTAGTAACAATTGGTGAACAAACAGTTGGCAAATTTGTAGGCTCTAACACACTATACGATTCTCCTGCTTATGGTTATACGTCCTATGCCAATCGAAACACCACACACAAATGGCAGTTGCAGCCCATTACCTTTTCATATTATAACAAAGATAAAGATGCAAATCCAGCGAATATTACACCTGATTACGAAATTAATCCTTATAATACTTTCTTAAATCTGGTTGAATTTGGAAACGTAAAAGATCCTTGTTTAAAGAAAGCCCTCGAATTGATTACGGGACAAACTATGCGAACTTCAGAAAAAACCACCGACCTCTCCTTGACTTTAAAAACTGACAACCTTACTGTATTCAATCCTACAAATACTGCCAAAGGTTTGTATATCGAGGATTTTAAAAGGTTGAAAGAATAATAAATAGCAACGAAATTAAATTTAAAAGTCAAAAATCATCAATCTCACTAAGCCTATTTCAATCTAGATAAAATTCGTGTTTTAAAAATATAAACTAACCCTTTTATCTCAATAAAAGAGCTTTACTTTTTTTAATAACTTTGTCAAAAAGTAATAATTATGATAACGGACATCAATTTATTGGATTTAGATAAAAAATATTCTTATGCTGATTATTTGACTTGGCAATTTCAGGAAAAACTGGAATTAATTAGAGGGAAGATTTTTAAAATGAGTCCTGCACCAAGTACCACTCATCAAAGAATATCTAGAAAACTGACAGGAATTATGATTAATGCTTTCAAAAAACATTCTTGTGAATTATTTATTGCTCCGTTTGATGTTCGATTGTTTGATAAGAAAAAATCTAAATTAGACCAAGAAATATATACCGTAATACAACCCGATTTATGTGTGATTTGTGATGAAAATAAAATAGACGAACGAGGTGCAATTGGTGCTCCTGATTTGGTTATAGAAATTCTATTGCCTGGGAATTCCAATAAAGAAATGAAGTATAAATTTGATTTATATGAAGAAGCGGGAGTTTTAGAATATTGGATTGTAAATCCCGCAGACAAAACGGTGTTCATCTATGTCCTAAAAGAAAATGAGTTTATAGGAATGCATCCATTGATTGAAGAAGACAATATACAAAGCAAATTATTCCCCGAATTAGATTTTAAATTAGAGTCTATTTTTAATTAAAAAACAAACCCTTTCAATATTTAAACATTTGAAAGGGTTTGTTTTTTTATTTCTGTTCTTCGTCTTTCCGCATTGCGTGAAAGTAAGCAGCACGGCTCAATGGCTCATATTCCTCGGTTTCGCCAAGCATAACGAGTTTATCGTTATCGGTTTTACGAAAACTATAATGCGCCAAATTTCCTGTTCGGGTACAAACGGCATGTACTTTGGTAACATATTCGGCGGTTGCCATAAGTGCTGGCATTGGGCCGAAAGGATTTCCTTTAAAATCCATATCCAAACCGGCAACAATCACACGAATCCCCTGATTGGCAAGATCGTTGCAAACCGTCACGATTTCGTCATCAAAAAACTGTGCTTCATCAATTCCAACCACATCACAGCCTTGTGCCAAAAGTGCAATATTTGCAGCTGCAGGAACTGGCGTAGAACGAATTTCGTTGCTGTCATGAGACACCACCATTTCGTCATGATAACGGGTATCGATGGCGGGTTTGAAAATTTCCACTTTCTGTTTGGCAAACTGAGCCCGTTTTAATCTACGGATAAGTTCTTCGGTCTTTCCCGAAAACATTGAGCCGCAAATGACTTCAATCCATCCAAACTGCTCTTTATGATTTACTGTGTTTTCGAGAAACATTTTGTATTTTTCTGCCTTAAAAAATGAATAGTTTTTATTACTTTGTAACGGTAATAAATCAATTGGGTAAACTTCTATCTTACCTCGTTTCAAAAGTAGATAATTTTTATCAATTCAAAAATCTGAGAGGTCTTATTTCGGTAAATAAAATTGAAATTTAATCTGCTTCATCCGTTACCAGCAAGAAACAATTTATATAAAGCCACATATTCATATAATTTCAAAAGTTATGCAAAAAAAACTAGAAGCCGATTTAATCAGCATTGCTCATAGAATTTTACAACTTAAAAATAAATCTGACATCAATCAGCTTTATTTGGAAACGCAAAAATTATATGAAAAACTAGCTGTTTTACGATTTGTTGAAGAGCATTTTGGAGAGCCGAAACCAACCATTGGCCAAGCTGAAGTTGTAGAGAAAATGAAAGAATTTTTTGAAAACATGGCTATACCAGAGTTTCAAAAACCAACTGCAGTCAGCGAACCAATTATCGAAGAAAAGCCTATAACTGAAGAAATCACTAAAGAAGAAATCATTGATGTTGAAGCAGAGGAAATTGTATCTCCGGAAATAACTTCTGAACCAATTGCAGCTGCCGAAGAACCGGAAGTTATTGTGGCTGAAATTATCGAAAACCCAGCACCGACTGAAGAACCGACCGTTTCCGAAAAAATGACATTTGAACCAATTGTTGATGCTATAGAAACCATAATACCCGAAACTCCAAAGAAAAAAGAAGCTGTTCAAATTTCGTTCGATGATCTTCTTGGCGGTCATTATATCGATCCTCATTTTGTAAAAGTTTCTCCTTCGGATAAAAAACAAGAGCCGGAAACTATCAAAACCGAACCTTCTTTTCAACTGGAAAAAGAACCAATTTTAGCTGCTCCGCAAACCAGTTTCGAAAAAGAAGAGCCGAAATCAATTACCTTGAATGATAAATTAGTCAAAGAAATAACTGTTGGATTAAACGACCGAATTGCATTTGTAAAACATTTATTTGGCGGAAGCAATGAAGATTATAATCGTGTTCTTAATCAGCTGATAACGTTTGACACTTATTTGGAAACTAAAAGTTTTATCGACGAAATGGTAAAACCAGATTATAATAATTGGGAAGGAAAAGAAGATTATGAGCACCGTTTTATGGAAATCATAGAGAAAAAATTCTTGTCGTTTTAAAGGCATTTGGTTCAAAATATTTTATTAAATCCCTTCTTTAAACAAGAAAAATGTCAAAATTATATATCGTACCCACTCCTATCGGCAACCTCGAAGACATGACTTTTCGGGCGATTAGGATTCTTAAAGAAGCAGATTTAATTCTAGCCGAAGACACTAGAACAAGCGGTAAACTGCTCAAGCATTTTGAGATTGGCACGCACATGCACAGCCATCACATGCATAATGAACACAAAACTATCGAAAACTTGATTTCCAGATTAAAAGCCGGCGAAACCGTGGCCTTAATTTCGGATGCGGGAACTCCAGCAATTTCGGATCCGGGATTTTTACTGACCCGAGCTTGTATTGAAAACGGTATTGCAGTTGAATGTTTACCAGGGGCAACAGCTTTTGTTCCTGCATTGGTAAACAGTGGTTTGCCAAATGATAAATTCGTTTTCGAAGGTTTCCTTCCGGAGAAAAAAGGAAGACAGACCAGATATTTGGAACTTGCAGAAGAAACTCGAACGATGATCCTGTATGTTTCTCCGCATAAATTAGTGAAGACATTAGCCGAATTCATTACTTATTTTGGCGAAGACCGAACCATCTGCGTTTGCAGAGAATTATCCAAACTGCACGAAGAAAATCGTCGCGGAACAGCTCGCGAAGTTCTGACACACTTTGAAAAAACAGCTCCACGCGGTGAAATTGTCGTAGTTGTCGCTGGAAAAACAATTGTAAAAGAAGCCAAGAAAAATAAATTTCAAAAAGAAGAAGAATAAATACATAAATATGACTATCAGTAATTTTTTAGAAAATCTAAAACAAACACCAACCGAAATTACATTTGCGGAAACAATTGCAGTAATAGAGGAAAATTATAATTTTACTCCAACCGCTTTTCAAAACGGAGACACGCATAATGAAGCAGGAACTAATTCAGGTTCTTGTAAACTATTTTCTTTTGCGCTGTTGCAAAAATTATCCGTCGATGAAACATTGGCTTGTTTTGGAGCCTATTATTTTGAAGAAACTTTGGGAGATCCAAATGGAACTAACCATCAAAACATTCGTAACTTTATGAAAACAGGTTGGGATGGAATTAAATTTGAAGGTGAAGCATTAACTTCTAAATAAGTGTTTTTACATCTCATAAATTTTTATCAAAATTCAGAATTCTTGGTATAAAGAATCGATCAAATCTATAAAAAATGCGTTGGACAATTAAGCCAAAACCTGCTGAAGAAAAAATAAAACATTTAGCCCAAGCTCTTAACATAGAAGATTTTGTCGCCACTTTGCTAATTCAAAGAGGAATTGAAACTTTTGAGCAGGCCAAACAATTTTTTCGGCCAACGTTAGACGATCTGCACGATCCTTACTTGATGAAGGATATGGACAAAGCCGTCGAACGCATTGAAAGAGCTGTCCAAAATCAGGAAAATATTCTTGTCTTTGGCGATTATGATGTCGATGGAACAACAGCTGTTTCATTGGTTTCGTCTTATTTGAAGAGTTATTATCCCAATATTGCCACTTATATTCCCGACCGTTATGATGAAGGGTACGGAATTTCTTTTAAAGGAATTGATTTTGCCGATGACAACGGATTTTCATTAATTATTGCTTTGGATTGCGGTATAAAATCAATTGATCATGTCGCTTACGCAAAAGAAAGAAACATTGATTTCATCATTTGTGACCACCACAGACCCGGAGCAGTTTTACCCGAAGCTGTAGCGGTTCTTGATCCAAAACGCGAAGACTGCAATTACCCTTATGACGAATTATGCGGTTGTGGTGTAGGTTTCAAACTTATTCAGGCCTTGGGTACAAACAGAAACCAAACTATTGAAGATTTAGTATTATATCTTGATTTGGTTGCTACCGCAATAGCTGCGGACATCGTTTCCATGACTGGTGAAAATCGTGTTTTGGCTTATTTCGGATTACAGGTAATCAATGCGCAGCCAAGACCAGGAATCAAAGCATTGATACATCAAATAAAAAAGAAAACACTCGACATCACTGATGTTGTATTTATAATTGCTCCTAGAATAAATGCTGCCGGACGCATTAAACACGGTAATCATGCCGTGGAATTACTGACGGAATTTAATTTTGAACAGGCACAGCAATTTGCCTCTGAAATTGAACAATACAACTCAGATCGAAAGGATTTAGACAAACAAATCACTAAAGAAGCACTTAAACAGATTATCCAAAACCAAGAAGAAAAAAACTTTACTTCGGTAGTTTTTCAAGAAGATTGGCACAAAGGTGTAATTGGAATTGTAGCTTCCCGATTAATTGAAACATATTACCGTCCCACATTGGTTTTTACCAAAAGCGGTGATAAATATGCAGCTTCGGCACGATCGGTAAAAGGGTTTGATGTATATAATGCACTTGAAGCCTGTTCCGAACATTTAGAACAATTTGGAGGGCACATGTATGCAGCAGGAATGACTTTAAAGGAAGAAAATTATCAAAGCTTTAAAGATGCTTTTGAAAAAATAGTGCAGGAAACCATCCATCCCGATCATTTAACACCAGAAATAACCATTGACGCCGAAATTGATTTTACAGACATTTCACCAAAATTAATTCGGATCCTTAAACAATTTGAGCCATTTGGCCCTCAAAATATGACACCGGTTTTTTTGACAAAAAAAATAAAAGATACAGGTTATGCCAAAACGTTGGGCTCCGAGGACGAACATCTGAAACTGTTTGTAAAACAAAACAATTCCGAAGGTCTTGCCGCAATTGGCTTTGGATTAGGTAATAAAAAAGATTTAACTAGCAATCAACAGGAATTTGATGCCGTATACTGCATCGATGAAAATGAGTGGAATGACAAAGTGAGCATTCAATTGCGATTGAAAGATATTAAATAGAAAAGATTATGAGTAAGAAAGTAAAAGATCCTTATGCAGCCTTGCGTTATAGAGAATTTAACGTGTTTTTGTTATTGCGTTTTGCTATGGTTTTTGCGTGGTCAATGCAGTTTATCATCATAGAATGGGAAGTATATAGTTTAACCAAAAGCGCACTTTCGCTAGGGATGATTGGTTTAATGGAAGTGATTCCAGCGATTGGAATGGCATTATTTGCCGGTCATATTGTGGATCAAAAAGAAAAAAAAGGAATGCTTGTTAAATGTATCTTAGGCTTTTCAATAATAAGTTTTGGATTGTTTTTGCTGACTTGGCCAAAAGTTGTGAGCGGATGGTCTACCAATACGATTTTATATTCCATTTATTTTTTGGTTTTTTTGGGTGGATTGGTTCGGTCTTTTCTAGGGCCAACAATCTTCTCCCTTTTAGCCTTGATTGTCCCTAAAAAAGTCTATCCTAATGCAGCTACCTGGAGTAGTTCGGTTTGGCAGATTGGTTCAGTGGCAGGACCAGCTGTGGCAGGATTTTCGATTACCTGGATTGGAGTTCATTGGTCAATGTGCTCTATTTTTGCCTGTTCCGTTTTTGCCTTGTTGATTCTGACACAAATTTCCAAGAAACCTATTTTAAACACAAAAATCGGAGAACCGGTAATGGAAAGTTTAAAGGAAGGAGTGAAATTTGTTTTTACAAATAAATCTATTTTGGGAGCGCTGACTCTCGATATGGTGGCGGTTCTTTTTGGAGGAGCTGTTGCATTACTTCCTATTTTTGCTCAGGATATTTTAAAAGTAGGTCCCGAAGGTTTTGGTATTCTAAGAGCTGCTCCGGCGGTAGGTGCATTGTTGACGATGTTTGTTTCTACACATTTACCTTTTTATAAAAACGCAGGAATTAAGCTTCTGGCCGCTATTTTTGGTTTTGGTATATGTATCATTGTTTTTGGACTTTCAACTTGGTTTTGGTTATCGGTTTTTGCTTTGTTTATGAGTGGTGTTACCGATGGTTTTTCAGTAGTAATCCGCCAAACTATTTTACAGCTAAAAACTCCAGATCATATGCGAGGGCGTGTATCTGCAGTGAATTCAATATTTGTAGGTTCTTCCAATGAACTAGGCGCTTTCGAAAGCGGATTGACAGCAAAGCTGATGGGAGCTGTTTCGGCAGTTGTTTTTGGCGGAAGCATGACCTTGTTGGTCGTGATTTTTACAGGACTGAAACTACCGGGATTTAGAACATTGGATTTACAGAAAGATTTGGAAGAACACGAAAATCATAAATAAAATAGATTTTTTAGCGAACCTATTCAAACTTTTTTACTTCGAATGTTTCTCCGTCAAAAACGCCGTAGGTAAAATAACTGATCCAATCCCCTAGATTGACATATTCCGAATTTTCACCTACTGATTTAATCATTGGCAAATGACGGTGACCAAATACGAAATAATTATAGTGTTTGGTTAGTAATTTTCGCTTGGCATAAAGTATGAGCCATTCATTTTCGTCACCAAGAAATTTAACATCTGCATCTCCAGAAATCAATTTGTTTTTAACAGAAAGGTATTGTGCAAGCTTAACGCCAATATCTGGATGAAGCCAACGATACAGCCATTTTGAAAAAGGATTGGTAAATACCTTTTTCATTCGTTTATATCCTTTATCGCCTGGACCTTTTCCGTCGCCATGACCAATTAAAAAGGTTTTGTCGTTAAACGTAAATTCCTTGTTATCGTGGTAAACAGGAATGTTTAATTCGGTCTCAAAATAATCAGCCATCCATAAATCATGATTCCCAACAAAAAAATAAATTGGGATTCCGCTATCACGAATCTCGGCCAATTTGCCTAAAATACGCACAAATCCCTTGGGAACTACGGTTTTATATTCGAACCAAAAATCAAATAAATCACCAAGTAAAAAAATAGCTTCAGCATCTTTTTTAACCTCGTCAAGCCAAGCAACGAATTTTTGCTCTCTTGGAAAACTCAATTCGGGAGTTGGCGCGCCAAAATGCTGATCGGAAGCGAAATAGATTTTTTTATTATTGGATAATTGCATGAACTACTTATAGATTATTGATTGTCACTTGCAAACCACTCGGCAAATGATGATTCTGTTTCCTGTAATTTCAAGGAAAAAAGTCGAATATTTTCAGGTAATCGACGGATGATTCTTTGAGAAAAATCGACTACCATGTTTTCGCTGGTAGGCTGATAATCTACCAAGATTACATGATGATCACGGGATTTTAGTTCCTTTGCCAATTCAATATGAGGAGTAGTTTCGTTAAAAACGGTAGCATGATCAAATTGATCCACGATCTCTTCTTTTACAATCTTTTTTAAATCTGAAAAATCAATGACCATACCAAACTTTACATTATTGCGATCGGTAATTGGTTTTCCAATAACGGTAACAGATAACTTATAACTATGCCCATGTACATTTTTGCACTTTCCATCATAACCGTATAATGCGTGGCCAGTTTCAAAATTAAATTGTTTGGTAATTCTAATATTGCTCATTGAAAATCTATTTTGGGTGCAAATTTAATCAATTTGCATGAAAAAAGGCGATTTAAAAAAGGGTTTCCCACAGTGTTTGCTTTTAAAAAAAGTTAGGCATGAATTAGACTTAATATAAAAAACTTTAGGAGTTTATGACTTTGCAAGGTGGTCTCTTAAAAAAATAGTATTTTTGCGCTATGGAAACAAATAGACAGAAAAAAATAGGCGGAGTTATCCAAAAAGATTTGGTTGATATTTTGCAAGGTGAAGTGAGAAAAAATGGAATTACTAATTTGATAATTTCAGTGTCCAAGGTTACGGTGACTACAGATTTGTCTGTGGCGACGGTACATTTAAGTATTTTTCCTCAGGAAAAAGCAGCGGAAACGCTGGAAGGAATTAAAGCAAATTCGACTTTAATCAAACACGATTTATCGCAAAGAGTGCGTTTGCAATTACGTAAAGTTCCTAATTTGGTTTTCTTTATTGATGACTCATTGGATTATATCGAGAAGATTGATAATGCCTTGGCAAATAAGGAAAACCCAATAGAGAATAGAGATTTGTTGGACAAACGTAGATTTAAATAAAATTTGAATTTTCCTCTTTACATAGCCAAGCGATATATTTTTAGCAAAAGTAAAAATAATGCTATCAATATTATTAATCGTATTGCCAGTATGGGAGCTATTGTGGGAGCAATGGCATTGTTTGTCGTTCTCTCGGTTTTTACAGGCTTAAAGGATTTTAGTCTTTCGTTTACCAGTGATATAGACCCAGATCTTAAGGTGAGCAGTACGCTAGGTAAATCTTTTTTTATTGTACCACAACAAGAAAAAGAAATTTCAGCAATTGAAGGAGTTGCATTCTGTTCCAAGGTTATTGAAGAGCGGGTATTGTTTACTTTTAATGGTAAGCAAGAGGTTACTTATCTAAAAGGTGTCGATTCCAATTTTAGCAATGTTAGTGATTTTAATAAAAAAATATATAATGGGAAATGGCTAAAACCCAATGGATATGAAGTGGTAGTAGGATATGGTACCGCCCTAAAGTTCTCAATGGGTTTGTTGGATTATAAAAATGTCTTTGAGATTTTTGTTCCAAAACCAGGTAAGGGCACCATTGAAACACCAGAACAGGCATTCAATACGGAAGCTGTTTTACCAGTTGGGATTTATGCTATTAGCGAGGATTTGGACTCTAAATATGTGTTTGCCGATTTGGGTTTGGCACAAGAGTTATTGGAATATAAAAACAATCAGATTTCCAGTCTTGAAATAAAACTAAAAAAAGATGCTGATGAGGTTTTGGTTATTAAAAAACTGGAATCGATTTTTAAGAATAAAGTTACCATAAAAAATAAGGAGCAATTAAATGAAGCCTTGTATAAAATGTTGAATACCGAGAATATTGCGGTGTATTTGATATTTACCTTAGTAATTGTTGTAGCACTCTTTAATTTGATTGGAGCACTTATCATGATGATTTTGGACAAAAAAGGAAACCTAAAAACACTTTTTAATCTAGGAACAGACATCAAGGATTTACGTAATATATTTTTGCTTCAAGGTACTTTAATAAGTGTTCTTGGTGGAGTTATAGGATTGTTGTTGGGCATTATTATTGTATTTATTCAACAACAATATGAACTTATCATGATTACCCCCACATTGGCCTATCCAGTGATTTTTACCATTGAAAATGTCTTAATAGTTATGGCAACTATTTCTTCACTTGGTTTTATTGCTTCGTGGATTGCGAGTAGTCGTGTGACCAAGAAGTTGTTGGATTAAAAATCATATCCTATTCTTGCTTGAAGATCTACAGTTGTATTGTTATGATCACAATCGCATCCTTTTTTAGTATTAAAAACATTGTATTGATAGCCAAAACCGCCTGAAAATTCATAATTAAAATGTTTTGCAAATGCTCTTCTAATACCAAATTTAGGAATAACTGTAATTGCCGAAACAACATCAAAATCGGCATTATTTATTAGTGGAGTCTTATTAGAAATATACGATGATGCCAATGAAACATAATTTGAAGAATTGTTATAGGTCTTTTTCCCAAGTCTTTTACGTCTGTCCAAGCTATAATACCATCTTGGTTCAAGTGTTAGATAAGGAACAATGAGTGTAGCGTTTTCGTCTTGCATTTCAGGATCTGCATAGTCTTTCGTAGAAAATGTCAATGTTAAACCTGTTTCTGCACGAAGTGAAATTTTTCTATCCAATTTTGTTTCATAATAAAAGCTAGTGCTTACAATGCCCAATTGTACACCATATAAACTTTTCTCAACTGATACTTTTTCTGCTTCTTGTGCTTTTGTGATGAAACTGATCAAAACGAAACCTAGAACTATAATTTTTTTCATTAACTTATTTTTTCGCAAAAGTAATTTTTATTTTACAAAAATGAAAAAAGAAAAATTAATAGTTAAACAACCTCATAACCAGCATATGCTTCTTTAATATCATCCAAATGGGCGAATAATTCTTCAGGGCGGTCGAGGGTTACAAGTTTCTGTCTAAAGGTTTTGAAAGAATGGATCCCTTTGAAATAATTGGTATAATGCGGACGGGTTTCTACAATTCCTAATCGTTCACCTTTCCATTCCATTGCCCAAGTAAGGTGATTTCGTACAGCATCGGCTCTGTCTGCAACTGTTGGTTTTGCTAGATGTTCCCCAGTTTTAAAGAAATGTTTGATTTCATTAAAAATCCAAGGATAACCAATTGCGGCACGACCAATCATTATTCCGTCGATACCGTATTCGTTTTTATAATGTAATGCTTTTTCAGGAGAATCGATATCACCGTTTCCGAAAATAGGCATAGTAATTCTTGGATTGTTTTTGACACGTGCAATGTGAGACCAATCAGAGTGGCCTTTGTACATCTGCGCACGTGTTCTGGCGTGGATGCTCAAAGCGGCAACACCAATATCCTGCAAACGTTCGGCGACTTCATCAATATTTATCGAGCTGTCGTCCCAACCCAAACGGGTTTTTACGGTAACTGGCAAATGCGTGCTGTCGATAACGGCTTTGGTCAAACGGATCATTAAATCAACATCTTTCAAAACTCCTGCACCGGCACCTTTGCAAACTACTTTTTTAACGGGACAGCCAAAGTTGATGTCGATTAAATCGGGGTTTACGGTAGAAACTATTTTGGACGAAAGCGCCATTGCTTCTTCGTCACCTCCAAAGATTTGGATTCCAACTGGTCTTTCGTAGTCGAAAATGTCCAATTTCATTCGGCTTTTGATGGCGTCACGGATTAGTCCTTCGGATGAAATAAATTCGGAATACATTAAGTCGGCTCCATGTTCTTTACACAAACGTCGAAATGGCGGATCGCTCACATCTTCCATAGGTGCTAACAATAGTGGAAATTCGGGTAATATTATGTTGCCAATCTTGATCATCTGCCTAAATTTTTTGCAAAATTACGGTTTTTAAGTCAAAAGATAAAAGAACAAAGTGGAAGACTTCGTTTTAAGGATTTTAACTTGCAATATACTGTTACGCAGAGACTCTCAGAGAAGTCACAGAGATACGCAAAAGTTAAAAAAGAACTCTGTGAATCTTTGCATTTACTTTGTGTTGCTTTGTGAAATAATTTCATTGAGACAATGACCACAAAACTCTGTGAATCTTTGTGTTTTCTTTGTGTTTCTTTGCAAAATAATAAACTTTGAAACTATCTAATTTAGCGTATATTTGCACATTAATTGTCGCTATGACGAGTTTGCGTGAGGGATAGCAGTGGAAAGCCCACAGCAAAGTGAAGCGATAGCGGAACTTTGCGAGGACTTGCAACGGATAGCCCGACCCGTAGGGACACGCCCAAATAATTATTGATATTTATTGAAAATGAAACATATTAGGAATTTTTGCATTATTGCACACATTGATCATGGGAAAAGCACACTTGCCGATAGACTTCTTGGGGCAACTCAAACAGTTACTGCTCGTGAGGAAAAAGCGCAATTGCTGGATAATATGGACTTGGAGCGTGAACGTGGGATTACGATTAAGAGTCACGCCATACAAATGGAATACACTTACCAAGGTCAAGAATATATCTTGAACTTGATTGATACTCCAGGACACGTGGATTTCTCCTATGAGGTTTCGCGCTCGATTGCAGCTTGTGAAGGAGCACTTTTGATTGTTGATGCTGCGCAGAGTATTCAGGCGCAAACTATTTCGAATTTATATTTGGCTTTGGAAAATGACTTGGAAATTATTCCAGTCTTGAATAAAGTGGATTTACCAAGCGCCAATCCTGAGGAAGTAAGCGACGATATTATTGATTTACTTGGTTGTAAATTGGAAGATATTATTCATGCCTCGGGGAAAACTGGTTTTGGTGTTGAAAATATTTTGGCAGCTATTATTGAAAAAATTCCTGCTCCAAAAGGAAATAAAGAAGAGCCTCTTCAGGCTTTGATTTTTGATTCACATTACAATCCTTTTAGAGGAATTGAAGTTATTTTTAGAGTAGTAAACGGTGAAATAAAGAAAGGCCAAAAAATTAAATTTATGGCTACCGGGAATGAGTATTTTGCTGATGAAGTAGGAACTTTGAAACTGAACCAAGTTCCCAAAAATGTGATTTCGACTGGAGATGTTGGGTATTTGATTTCGGGTATTAAAGAAGCCAAAGAGGTAAAAGTAGGGGATACAATTACCGATGCCAAAACGCCTACAACTAATATGATTACGGGTTTTGAGGATGTAAAACCAATGGTTTTTGCCGGAATTTATCCTGTTGACACGGAAGATTTTGAAGATTTACGTGCATCGATGGAAAAACTACAGTTAAATGATGCCTCGTTAGTATTTGCTGCAGAAAGTTCGGCGGCATTAGGTTTTGGTTTTCGTTGCGGATTCTTGGGAATGTTACATATGGAAATTATTCAGGAGCGTTTAGAGCGAGAGTTTAATATGACCGTAATTACTACTGTTCCGAACGTTTCGTATTTGGCTTACACCAAAAAAGAACCAGACACTGCAATCATCG
>Ga0308157_10000986_pt1 | contig 69663 bp, 53 predicted proteins | sample PhyBR1_FD_201035 | JGI IMG/M metagenome (GOLD analysis project Ga0308157, IMG submission 201035) | Phyllosphere microbial communities from UC Gill Tract Community Farm, Albany, California, United States - DLSLB.R1 | ecosystem: Host-associated > Plants > Phyllosphere > Unclassified | place: USA...
TCGAGGTATCTTTGAGAATACAATCGATAAAATCATTGGTTTTGCAAAATTGGCCAAATGGCATGAAAAGGTACATCAATCAGGATTTAAATCCTTCAATACTATCTCTAGAACAATTACAAACCATCATCAAACCATCTTAAACTACTTTGATAACAGAAGTACTAATGCTTCTGCAGAATCTTTCAATGCAAAAATAAAAGCATTTAAATCAAAGTTCAGAGGCGTACGAAATGTTGAATATTTTCTTTTTAGATTAACTAATATTTATGCGTAATTTTTGCTAGTCCCCAGGTTTTCGTATTGATCCGGGTTCAGCCCGCAAGATTGAAGCGGATAGCAGGATTTAGCTCCTTATTATAATTTTGAGAATTTAATCGAATCGAATGGCTTTAACTGGAGAAATCTTCGTTACTATATAAGAAGGTATCAACAATACCAAGGCGCAAATTGTTACAGTAAGGAAATTTAAAGCCAGAATATATCCTAAATCAAGATATACCGGCGCTTGATTTACATAATAGTTTTCAGGGTTTAATTTTATAATTCCGAACTGTTGCTGCAATAATAATAATGAAATTCCAATACCATTCCCCCAGAACAGCCCCCTTATTATGAGGTAAAATGCATTGTAGAGAAATATTTTTCTAACTGACCAGTTATTTGCCCCTAATGCTTTTAAGATTCCTATCATTTGTGTTCGTTCAAGAATCAAGACCAATAAAGCAACTACCATATTTATGGTTGCAACCAATATCATTATTCCTAATATGACAATAATATTAAAATCAAAAAGCTGCAACCAATCGAATATATAACCGTATTTTTCGATAATTGTTTTGGTATCTAAAGTTGAAGATGTGTGCTTATACACCTCTTCTCCTGTTTCTTTTATTTTATTGAAATCTTTTACAAAAACCTCAAAAGCTCCTATTTGATTCGAGTTCCATTTATTTATTCGCTGAATATGCCTAAGATCTCCTATTATATAAGTTGCGTCGAATTGTTGAAAACCAGAATTAAAAATTCCTGTTATTTTAAATCTCCGAATATTTGGTAACTGATTCTGATCTTCTTTAATAAAGAATGTATTGAAAGAATCTCCAACTTTCAATCTTAATCGATTGGCCAAAAACTGAGAAATCACGACTTCTGAAGTTACACTTTTAGACAAATTTGGCAATCTTCCAGATACGAGATACTCTTTGATATTTCCCCATTGATAATCATCCCCTACTCCTTTGAAAATAATCCCCTCAAATGCTGATTCTGTTCTGATGATTCCAGATTTGCTCGCTACTGCTTGAATATGATCAACTTCTGGAACTGAATTAAACTTTGGATAAAAATCCTGATTCTTATTTATAGGAGATAATGTGATTTCGGATTGGTTATTGTCGTAGTTTGAAATTATAACATGCCCATTGAATGCGGCAATCTTTTCACGAATTTTATTTTGCAATCCAATTCCTGTTGCCACAGAAACAATCATCATAATCATACCAATTGCAATAGCCGATATCGCAATATTAATTATTGGAGCCGATATACTACTTTTGTAATCCTTGGAAGTAATAAGCCTTTTGGCTATAAAATATTCTAAATTCAAATTGATTTCTTTTGAGGAACTAAACAAATATACATAAAGTTTCTATTAAGGTCTTTGTTAAACCTTTGGAGTGTTTTAAAGTGGCAACTTCTTTTTCATTTCTTCCACTATATTAAAAGCAGCTGGACATATTTCGACATTTTTTAATGTTAAATCTGTAATTTGTTGAAACTTTTTCCGATCTGTATGTGGAAACTCTCTACATGCTTTTGGACGTACATCATAAATCATACAGGCATTATCATTATCTAAAAAAACACAAGGGACACTTTTTAAAACATAATCTTTGTCTTCATCAATACGCAAATACTGCTCTATAAACTGTTGTGGTTTTTGTCTAAAGAATTTAGAAATACGCTCTATGTCAGCTAAGGTAAATAATGGCCCAGTAGTCTTGCAACAATTAGCACATTTTAAGCAGTTAGTTTTTTTGAATTCAGCATCATGAATATCCTGCATTACATAATCCAAATTTTTAGGAGTCTTCTTTTTTAGTTTATCAAAATACTTTTTGTTTTCGATATGCTTATCTTTGGCAAGTTTTCCTAATTCGTTTAAAGCTGGTTTCAATTTTGAAATGTATTAATGATATCGCAAAAGTACTAAACTTTAAACTCGGAAATTTAAACTTGAAACTAAATTTTATGAAAGACCTCTTTGGCAAAGCAATATTAGACTACCAAACTAATAACAAACCAGAAAACATCCTAACCGAAACTTCAATTTCTGAAGAAGACGAAATGGATATCGCTTATCTATTCCGTGATTATACTGAAATGCCAAAAATTGAACAAAAAGCACTACAACTTGCCAAAGGAAAAGTTCTTGATGTTGGTTGTGGAGCCGGAAGCCACAGCTTAACACTACAAAACGACAGAAATCTTGAAGTTACATCCATTGATATTTCAGAGAATGCTATTCAAGCCTGTAAGCTTCGAGGATTGAAAAATGCAAAAGTTCAAGATGTAATGACTTTAGAAAATGAGAAATTCGACACTATTATTGCTCTAATGAATGGAACTGGAATTTTCCAAACATTAGAGAATACTCCAAAATTTTTACAAAAATTAAAAAGTTTACTAAATCCAAATGGTCAAATTTTAATTGATTCATCAGACATCATTTATATGTTTGACGATGACGAAGACGGAGGGAAATGGATTCCTAGTAATGACTATTATGGAGAATTAACCTTTACCATCTCGTACAAAAACGAAACAGAGGAGACTTTTCCTTGGCTATACCTTGATTACAACACATTACAAAATGCAGCTTTCGCCAATGGCTTAAAATGCGAACTACTTCTAGAAGGAGATCATTATGATTATTTAGCCAGACTTTCAATATAAAGAAAAAGCCAAATGCTATTAACATTTGGCTTATATAATTAACCTATCAAAAAATTAAGAAAACTAACCCTGACCAGCAATTTTCATAGGTAATTCATAAAGAACCCTTACTTTTTTTCCACCAGTTTCACCTGGAGACCATTTAGGAGATAACGTTATAACTCTTTTAGCTTCAGCACCTGTTCCACCACCCAAATCTTTTACCACTTTAACATTGGTAACAGAACCGTCAACTTCAATAACAAAAGCAACTTTAAGCGTGCCACCATAACCCTCGTAATCTGGCATATTATAATTTTTACCAATAAAAGCCATAAAAGCACTATATCCACCTGGAAATTCAGGTCTCACCTCTACCTCTTCAAAATTATATGGCGCATCATCAACAATAGTAGCGGTAACTTGAGCAGAGGCATAATTCACAATAAACAATGTTATTACAGAAAGTAAAATTTTTTTCATACGCAATTAAATTTTATAACAAATATTTTCAATAAATAAGCATAATGTTTTTTTTAGTAAATGTATATAATTTTACAATTATAAAAATCAAATGTATAAAAATTTATATTTAAAATTACCATATTAATAGACTAAACTACAAAATTCAGAAAAAGAAACAACAAAAAAATAAGGCTAACTACAATCAAATAAATAATTAACAAGATAAATAAATCAAACATCTCTTTTATCAAACAAAACTCAAACGGAAATTAGAAATTCACAAATAAAATCGTCTTAAGAGTAACCATTTCATGCAAAAAAAATTGTCAATCATCAAATTTTACATTTTGACAATTGACAACGATTTAAAATTCTGTAAATAAACTTATTTTAAGGTATATTCAAATACTTATGTGTCTGTAATGACACTCGCCATTTAGGGTTATTCATGACATACTCAACAATGAGTGGAGTCATCTCTTCCTTTTTACTCCATTCTGGTTGAAGAAAAAGAATAGCTTCTGAATTTACTTTCTCGGCTTGTTCTTCAGCAAAAATAAAATCATGTTTATTATAGATAATCACTTTAAGTTCATTTGCATTATCATAAACTGTTTTTGTCGGTAATTTATTTTTCTTGGGTGAAAGACAAATCCAATCCCAACTACCACTAAGAGGATAAGCACCTGAAGTTTCAATATGAACTCTTAAATTGTTCTCTTTTAATTTTAAAGTTAAAGGATTCATATCCCACATTAATGGCTCTCCTCCAGTAATCACTACTGTGTCAGCATATTTAGAAGCATTATCTACTATTAAATCAATTTTTGTAGGCGGATGTAATTCTGCATTCCAACTTTCCTTAACATCGCACCAATGACACCCCACATCACAACCACCAATTCTAATAAAATAAGCAGCAGTACCAGTATAAAAACCTTCTCCTTGAATAGTATAAAATTCTTCCATTAATGGAAGCATAGTTCCTTTATTGACTTCTAATTGAACTTCTTTAGATAACATTATATAATTTTAGTCTGCAAAGATAAGCAATTAATAGAAACCAAGAGAATCTCAAATGCAATACAATAAACAAGACTATTTTAAATAAAAAAAACGACAACTATTTCTAATTGTCGTTTAAATATTATTTTTTTTAAAACTATTTCAAAGACTTCAATGAATCTAAAGCGTATTGATTAGCTGGATCAATAGTCAACGTTTTATTAAAATACTCAATAGCTTTTGCTTTATCTGTATTAGCATAACTAGCACCAGCTGTATTGTAACTTTCAATGATTTTTTTAACTGTAGCAGGTTTTGCTAATTCTTCAGGACCTTTTTCAGTAACAATATTTACATAATCATTGTAAAACTTAATTGTCAACTCATCATTCTCCAACAAACTATTTGTTCTGGCTCTGTATAAATATGCATCAGCCGTTTTTGGAGATGCTTCAATTACAGCCGCATAAGCTGAATCAGCCTTTTGTAAAGCAGCAGGATCTGGCTTAACATCTTTTTTAGTATTATCAAAATATAAACTGTTACCTAGATAAAAATTATCCAAAATATAATTTTTAGATTCTTTGTACGCTACCGCAATTTCATAAATTACAGCTGCCTGCTTAAACAACTTTAACTCATACGCTCTCTTTCCAATATCACTAATATTCAAAGACAAACTTTTAGGATCCATCTCAGCTGACTTTTTCACATCTGGAATAGCGCTATCAAATAAGGCTACATCAAGATTTTTACCATCTTCACCAATTGCTTTTTTGATTTTAGAAAAACCTAATATTTGATAATCATAAGCAATTACCTTATTCGTTGGATCAGAAATAAAACTTTCTAGCGATTTAATAGCCACATCATAATTTCCATTTTGATAAGCAGAAATACCTAAATAACGTAAAATTCTTGGATTTACCTTATCTAATTCAACCATTTTATTTGCTTCAGCCTCTAAAGCTTTATACTCACCTGCTAAAACCAAGAAATCAGCATGACGCATTCTTGAACTAAGAGAATAATCCGTTAGAGATAAATATTTCTCATAACTTAATAATGCTTTTTCAATATAAACTTTATATTTAGAAGGTTCATTTCTTCCCCATAAATAATAAGTCTCTGCCAATTCACGATAAACTGGCCCATAATTAGGATCAATTCCTTTAACTTCTTCAAGAGCTTTTATAGCTTCTGTGTAGGCTTTAGCACCTTTCAACAAAACACCTAATTGCATTTTTGCTCTGATTAATGTATTATCTGTTGTATAAGCTAATCTATAAGCTGAATATGCTTCATTTTGATTGTCCTCACCATAATAAGCATTACCCAAGGCTAAGTTCAATTCAGCATTTTCAGGATTAATCAGCTTAGCCTTATTCAGATATTCTAAAGCTTTTTTATAATTAGGCTTAGTTGAATAGGTGTAGGCACGACCAATAAATATATATTCTTCAATATCTTTTTTTCTTAAATCTTTGGTAACAAGAGTAAACTTTTCTTCAGCTGCAGTAGGATTTCCGTTGTCTAAATCAATTAAACCAAGACCAATATTATTTAGTTTTGCACCTTCTGAACCAGTAAGTCCCTTTTGATAAGAAATTTTAGCAGAATCCGCATTATTCTGCAATAAATAAACATTACCTAAATAAAATTCTGCAGTCCCGTTTGTAGGCTTAGCAGCAATAATAGATTTTAGTATTTTTTTTGCATTTTCAAATTGTTCAGCATCTATAGCCTTTCTTGCTTGATTAAGATCTTGCGCTTGACTAGTTGTTACCAAAGCCACTAAAGCAATACTTAAAACTTTAACTTTATTCATAGTTATTATATTAATTTATTTTGATTCATTATTTGATTTACTCCTAACAATATTCAAATTTCTAGTAGGCATTTGAAACGGTAATAACCCAGACTTCAGAACTATTCTTTGTCCAATATCACCAGCCAAAAAGGAAGCAAATCCCATGCCAAGACCGGAATAACCTTGACAATTCACTATATACAAATCCCTTAATAAAGGATATGTTCCTTCAGCAAAATTATTTTGAGAAGGTGCAAAATACTCCTTTTGCCCTAACCCTTTTACATTCAAAACATTGATGTTCTTAATAACGGAATTCATTGAAGCACTAGGTTGTGACAACCAATTAATTCCAACAACACCAATCATTCCATCATTTTCAGAAACAAATTTAAGAACTTCATTATTTGTTTTAAAACTGTAAACATCCTTATCCGGCAAACTATTTAGACCTGCTAAATTGTTCATATAATTGACTGTACTAGAATTTGGATTATCAAAAACTAAGCCATTAATTTTAGAAGTCCTTTTCCCTTTCATAAAATCAATCACATCTACTAACGCAATTAATGTGTCATTATTGGATTTATTAGAAACAAAAGCTAAACCATCTATCGCAAATTTAGTTATTCTAGGGACTATTTTTCTTTGCTCGAAAACATTTAACTCTTTTTTAGTCAAATTTCTCGCCATTATCGCTATTCCTGCTTTTTTATTAAATAATGAATTTAATACTTCAGACTCAGATTTAGCAACTAATGTAAGCTTTGCGTCATAAGTACTTTCAAAGACCATAACTTCATCTTCAACGATAGGACTAATTGTTTCATCTACAAAAATAGTAGCCTTCCCTTTTAAAATTGTTTCGCTATTAGAAACATTATTTTCATCTTTTTTACAATTAAAAAAAATGAAAATAAATGGCACTAGAACCAAATAAATGTAAGATCTAGACATAACTATTCTTTATTAGAATTATAGAAACGAAAAAAACGAATAATAGAATACACAATTAATAAAATTCCCAAAGCAATTCTATATTGCATTTCCATAGCAAAAGGGAATTTTTTCCAAAAAATAACCATAACTCCTAAAAAAAAATAAGAGACAAAAACCAAAATGGTTATAATAAGAAGAAATCGCTCAATAAGCGATTTCTTCTTTAAATTATTAAATAAAGTATTTAACATTATTCCGCTGATTGAATAGTAATAGGAAGAGAGTATAATACCCTTACTTTCTTACCATTTTGCTCACCAGGAAGCCATTTCGGACATTTATTTAATACTCTAATTGCCTCTTTACCTGTACCATAACCTATATCTCTAATTACTTTGATATCTGTTAGTGATCCATCTTTTTCAACAACGAAAGTAACATAAACTTTCCCTTTTAGCCCTTCTTCTTCCGGAGCTTGATAATTTTTACCTACAAAAGCATAAAATTTTTCAATACCTCCTGGAAATTCAGGTTTTTGTTCAATACCTGCTAAAGAGTGAACACTTGTATCTTCAGCAATAACTTCTACTACTGGACCATTACCCACTTCTTCAACAGTAAGTGGGGCATCTGGATCTCCTTTGATAGTTTGAGAACCCGTTTTCTTGTCTTTGATATCATCCATTTTTGGTGGATCCTCAGTAACATCCTCAGCTTTTGCAACAACAGGTTTCACGAACTTAACCTGATCTTGTTTAGGCGGTGGTGGTGGTGGTGGCGCAAGATTTTTGATCTCCTCGACCTTCTTCTTAGGTGGCAACTTAACTGCAGTAATCTTAATATCATTATCAACTTTCTCTTCTCCTTTTGGCAAATAACTTGCAATAAGTGGAGCGCTGATAGCTAAACTAAAAAGAACACTACCAATGATAAGAGCTCGTATAGAAGTCTTACGATTCGCTTTTCTTAGCTCATAAGCCCCGTAAAGCTTATTTCGCCCTTCGAAAACGATCTCAACCCATTGACTTTTTATTAAATCTAATTTCATTTTTTATAATTATTAGGTTATTAGGAAAACTATTTGTTCCCTTCTAACAATTTTACTTCTTCAGGTAAAAAATCGTTAACTATCGCATAAGAACCAGTCTTATTTACCCCAACAATTGCCATTTCATCCAAAATATCAACCAAATTACGATATGTTGATTTTTTACTAGGTTTGATAATTACAATCATTCCTTTTCCAGGTTCTCCCTTAGCAGTAGAATACTGTTTAACCTGCTCCATTCTTTTTAATAACTCTTTACGAATTCCATCTTTACCATAAGAAAAATCCTTTGGAGCTACTAAAGGAGTAGTTATCATTCCCATGTAACTAACCAATTTACCATTTTCACCAAGTAATAAAGTTAATGTTTTATTTTCATCAACTTTAATATCTTCTTCTTTTTTATTTGGATCTTTTTCTTTATCTGGCAACGTCAAATCCATGGATTGAGGTTTAGACAACGTAGTAGTAAGCATAAAGAACGTGATCAATAAGAAAGCCAAATCCACCATGGCAGTTAAATCTACCTTAGAGTTTTGTTTTTTACTTCTTACTTTACCACCGCCTTTTTTGCCACCGCCACCGTCGGTATTTAATTCAGCCATTTTAGTGTGTCTTTTTTAATTAAAAATTCTTTCCTCTTAAACCTGTAACCAAGTTAAAGCTATTTACTTTTTGATCTTGCAGTAAATCCATAATCTGTTTGATTGCAGGATATTGCTCCTTCGCATCGCCTTTTATTGCAAAATTCAATTCTTTATCATTAACCTCAATATTTGCTTTACGAGAATAAAGAACCCAATCCTTCAATTGATTATCTAAAGAATCTTTAGGTATTCCAGGCTGTCCAGCCTTATTTCTATCAGCTGCCTTCATACTTAAAATCTCTTTTAAATTTTGAATTGGCACACCAAAACTTTCCATTAATCCAAACTCTTCTGCCTCTTTATCAGTAAAAGTGACATTATATTTTTCAGCCATAAATTCAAGTGCTTTTTTACGGACATCTTTTCCTTTTAGGTCAAAAAATACAGCTGTTTTTCCATCAACTTTACCAATTGTTAACATTGATAAGTTATCAGCTGGTAATTTAGTTTGCACAGTAGACTGTGGAGTATCAACTGGTAATACTTCAGGTGTTTTAGCAGTGGCAGTCAAAATAAAGAACGTCAGCAAAAGAAACGCAACATCACACATCGCCGTCATATCGGTAGATGTGGACTTTTTTTTCATTTTTATTTTAGCCATTATTTATGTCTATTATATTTTGATTTTTATATCAAAAAATTAATTATTGTCTTAAACTACCTCTGAAGTGTCTGTAAGTATTTACAATTGTAGTTCCAGCCTCATCAATAGAATAAGTTAAATCATCAATTTTTGAAGTAAAGAAATTGTAAGCAACAATTGCTGTAATAGATGTAGAGATACCAGTAGCCGTGTTAATCAAAGCCTCAGAGATACCAACCGCAAGTGCAGCTTGATCTGGAGTTCCAGCAGAAGCCAAAGCACCAAACGCTTTAATCATCCCCGATACTGTTCCTAATAATCCTCCAAGTGTTCCTAAAGATACTAATGAAGAGATGATAGTCATATTTTTCTCTAACATTGGCATTTCAAGAGCCGTAACCTCTTCAATTTCTTTGTGTATTACTTCAGAAGCTTCTTCACTGTTAAATCCTTCTTTCTTAACATCTTGATATTTAACTAAAGCAGATTTAATTGCATTTGCAACAGAACCTTGTTGTTTGTCACATGAAGCAATTGCACCATCAATATCTCCTGATTTGATACTTACTTGGATTGCTTGCATGAATTTATCTAGATTTCCTTTACCAGCAGCTTTTGCAATTACAAAAAATCTCTCGATAGAGAAAACAATAACCATTAATAACATACCTAATAATACAGGTACTATAAATCCTCCTTTGTAAACTTGTCCTAATGTATTTAATGGATGACCTTTTTCTGTATCCCCTCCTTCAAAGTTCGAAGGATCTCCCATTATTTGTGACCAGATTAACCAACCAACAAAAATACATAATGCAATAATAATTCCTGAAACCATTCCTCCACCATTTGAAGTGCTTTCTTTTTTAACTTTAACGTTTGCCATTTTTTTAAAATTTTAAATATTTAATTTTTAGTTTTAATAAACTTGTATAGGAGCAAATTTAATTTTTTAGTTGAAATAAAAAAACTTTTTTTTAAGTATTCTCACAATTTATTTTATTGTTAAAACGTGTACATCTCTTTTTTTAAGAATTATTAATAATTATTATTAAAAATACTTTCTAAATTACCGTAAAAAATTGCATTTTCTATTATTCTTGCTGTTTTTATTCAATATGAAGGTTTTAGCAATAAACAAGATATTTCCATCAAATTAATGTTTTTTTAAGATATAAACAATAGAAAACTGTTAGTTATAACATTTAAATAATATTTAATATCTTGCAATTAATAATAAAACCTCAGAAAGATGAATACAAAAGAAAATTTTATTCAAGAAATAAACAATGGGTATTTATCCAAAGGTAATAGTATAACTCTTGGCAGTTCAATACTTAACGGTGAAGTATTACCAAATGTCTATGTCAAAATACCTCTAAAAACATTAAATAGACATGGGCTAATTGCTGGCGCAACTGGAACAGGAAAAACAAAAACAATTCAAGTACTTTCTGAACAATTGTCTTCTTTTGGAATTCCAGTCTTAATGATGGATATAAAAGGTGATTTTAGTGGTATTGCAAAAGAAGGAACTGAAGAAGATTTCATAAAAGAACGACATGCTAAATTAAACATTCCATATGCTGTCTCAAGTTTTCCGGTTGAACTAATGAGTCTTTCCAAACAAGAAGGCGTTAGACTTCGTTCAACTGTTTCAGAATTTGGACCTGTACTTTTTTCCAGAATTTTAGATTTGAATGATACTCAAGCTGGAGTTGTTTCTGTTATCTTCAAATATTGTGATGACAACAAAATGCCTTTATTGGATTTAAAAGACATCAAAAAAGTCATTAATTATATAGTTGAAGAAGGAAAAGCTGAAATTGAAGCAAATTATGGCAAAATATCTACTTCAACTACAGGAACGATTCTTAGAAAAATAATTGAACTCGAACAACAAGGCGGAGATTTATTTTTCGGAGAATTATCTTTTGAAATTGAGGACTTATTACGAATTGATGAAAATGGAAAAGGATACGTCAATATCATTCGATTAACAGACATTCAAGACAAACCTAAATTATTCTCTACATTTATGTTGAGTCTATTAGCCGAAATATATCAAAAAATGCCTGAAAAAGGAGATGCTGATCAACCTGAACTAGTTCTATTTATTGATGAAGCCCATTTAATCTTTAATGAAGCCAGTAAAACATTATTGGAACAAATTGAAACTATTATAAAATTAATTCGTTCTAAAGGGATTGGCATTTATTTTATCACCCAAAATCCAATGGATGTCCCAAGTGGTGTTTTAGCTCAGCTCGGGCTTAAAATTCAGCATGCTTTAAGAGCCTTTACTGCCAATGACAGACAAGCCATCAAACAATCGGCAGATAACTATCCGATATCTGAATATTACAAAACAGATGAAGTATTGACTAGTCTAGGAATTGGCGAAGCTTTTGTGACTGCCTTAAACGAAAAAGGAATTCCTACCCCTCTAGTTGCTACCATGATGCGTGCTCCTACGAGCCGAATGAATGTATTAACCGATGTTGAAATTCAAGAAATTAATGCCAAGTCTAAATTGGTTAAAAAATACAGTGAAGTTCTTGACCGAGAAAGTGCTTATGAAATGCTTACCCAAAAAATAGAACAATCTCAAGAACAAGTTACCATTACAGAAGAAAAGAAACAAACAAGTATCGAACCCAGCACTGCAAGTGTTGTTACAAAATCAGTTTTAAAAGTAGTCACTAGTGCTACCTTTATCAGAGGAGCTTTTGGAATATTATCGAAACTGTTAAAAAAATAATTTTCAATATCAAAGATCAAAAGTCAATTTCAAAAATCAATTCAAAATGGTAAACTCCACAAAATTTATTATTCTATTTTTCGTTTTGAATAGTTGTACTCCAAAATCAGAAACGAAGAATGCTGCTTATGTAAAATTACAAATTGTTAAAACAGAAAAAGATTTTGAAAAATTGGTTGCCGAAAAAGGTTTAGCCGAAGGTTTTTATCAATTTGCAGATTCTAATGCAGTCATTAAAAGAGAACATGACACTTTAATCATTGGCAAAGAAAATATTAAAAACTATTATTCAAATCCTAAATATCTAAACAAAACAGTTACTTGGAGTCCAGATGACATAACTGTTTCAGTTGCTGGTGACATGGCTTCTAGTTATGGTAAATATGTTTGGATCTCTAAAGATGATTCAGGAAAAGAAGTAACTTCTAAAGGCATTTTTCACACGGTTTGGAAAAAACAAAAAGACGGTTCTTGGAAATATATTTGGGATTAAAAATTAATTTTTAGCATAAAAAAACAGTGGAAATCAAATAATTTCTTTTTTCTTTTGAATAAGAATCTCACAAACAAATAACCGTTTCTTATATTTGTTTAAAACTCAAAAACATGAAAAACATTTCAAAAGAAACCATTTTACAAATGGATAAGGTTGAAAAATTAAATTTAATTAATTCATGTACGGGATTTAAATCTGCTAATTTAATTGCTACAAAATCTATCGAGGGCAATACAAATGTTGCAATTTTTAGCAGTGTTACCCATTTGGGAAATAGTCCATCGCTAATAGGATTTATAGTTCGACCAACAACCAGTCCAATAAACACTTATAAAAACATAATGGAAACTGGTTATTTTACAATAAACCATATCACACTCGATATGATTGCCGATGCCCATCATACATCGGCTAATTATGAGTCTGGAATTTCTGAATTTGACAAAACCAATCTGGAAGAAGAATACAAAGAAGGAATCAATATTCCTTTTGTAAAAGGAAGTCCTGTTCAACTCTATTGTAAATTTGTGAATGAATACAATATCAAAGAAAATGGATCAATACACATTATAGCTTCTATAGAGAATATCTTTTTTGAAGAAGCTCTAAAACACAAAGATGGATGGTTGCGATTAGACAAAGGAAATGTTGTGACTTTGAATGGAACTGATGGTTATTTTTTACCTAAACTCATCAATCGTTTTTTGTATGCAGAACTAGATACTCCTTCAAAATCTTTTAGGGAAGAATAAATCAATTTGATTTAAAAAAAACTCAATAAAAAAATATTCCGCTTGTGATCATTATTAACAGTTCAAAAAAAAACTCGCCATTACTGACGAGTTTTTTTATATAAAATTGATTTCTTAAATAATCAACATAGCGTCGCCATAAGAATAGAACTTGTATTGTTCTTTGATTGCTTCTTCGTAAGCTCTTTTCATTAAATCATGTCCACAGAAAGCTGAAACCATCATTAACAAAGTAGATTTTGGTGTATGAAAATTAGTAATCATACATGTTGGAATACTAAAATCATGAGGAGGGAAAACGAATTTGTTTGTCCAACCATCGTAAGGATTTAGTGTGTTTTGTGAAGAAACTGAACTTTCTACAGCACGCATAGAAGTAGTTCCTACGGTACAAATTCTTTTCTTAGCCGCTTTGGCAGCGTTCACAATATCACAAGCTTCCTGAGTGATTTTTAATTCTTCAGAATCCATTTTGTGTTTAGACAAATCTTCCACTTCAACTGGGTTGAAAGTTCCTAAACCAACGTGAAGTGTCACTTCAGCAAACTTAACTCCTTTGATTTCTAATCTTTTTAATAAATGTTTAGAGAAATGCAAACCTGCAGTTGGTGCTGCCACTGCTCCTTCTTCTTTAGCATAAATAGTTTGGTAACGCTCAGCATCTTCAGGTGTTACATCACGGTTAATGTATTTTGGGATTGGTGTTTCTCCTAGTTCAGTCAATTTATTTCTAAACTCTTCGTATGAACCATCATAAAGAAAACGCAAAGTTCTACCACGAGAAGTAGTATTATCGATTACCTCAGCAACTAATGAATCATCATCTCCAAAGTATAATTTATTTCCAATTCTGATTTTACGAGCTGGATCTACTAATACATCCCAAAGTCTTTGTTCTGCATTAAGTTCTCTCAACAAAAATACTTCGATTCTTGCTCCTGTTTTTTCTTTGTTTCCATACAAACGTGCTGGAAAAACTTTAGTATTATTAAGGATTAGAACATCGCCATCATCAAAATAATCAATAAGATCTTTAAACATTTTGTGTGTTATCGTTTGATTTTTACGATCAACGATCATCAAACGAGACTCATCTCTGTTTTCGGCTGGATATTCTGCAAGAAGTTCTTTTGGTAAATTGAATTGAAAGTTTGATAATTTCATTTGCTGTTTGTTTAAAAGTTTAAAATCTCAAGTTTCAGTTTGTTTCAGCTGGACTTAAAAATCTTTCGGGTGCAAATATACGATTGTGAGATAGGCGTTGTCAAGTGTTTAGGTGTTTATTTTTCGCTTTGCTTGAAGTTACTGAGTTGCTAAGCTAAAAAAGTGATCCGTTCACTATGAAATCAAAACTCATTATAACAGAAAGACCACGAATGAATCCGTGGTCTTTCTGTTATAATATGAAGCAAATCTTAGGTAAATGACCATTTTTGAATTGGCAAAAAGCCTAATTTTTTTAAATCTTCCCAAAAATCAGGATATGATTTTGACACCACATCAGCGTTATTGATAATAATTGGCACCTTTAATGCTAAAGGAGCAAATGCCATCGCCATTCTGTGATCGTTATAAGTATCTATTCTTACCTCTTCATTAATAGTATTAGTCGCTACTAAAGTCAAACTATCATTGGTTACTGAAATATTCGCTCCAAGTTTTGTTAACTCAATTCGTAACGCTTCTAATCTATCGGTTTCTTTAATTTTTAGAGTATGTAACCCTGTCAAGTGACAACCAATTCCGAGTCCCAAACAAGTAACAACAATAGTTTGAGCGATATCTGGTGTATTATTTAAATCAAAAGTGATGTCTTTATAATCAAAACCTTCTTGTTTGGTCAATGTAATTTTATCACCTTCGAATTTTGAAGTAACACCCATTTCTTTATAAATGTGTACCAACGCAGAATCTCCTTGCAAACTTGTTTCTTTATAACTTGTCAAAGAAACTGAAGCCGTTTTTGCCAGTGCCACTAAACTAAAAAAGTAAGAAGCCGAACTCCAATCAGACTCGACAGTCATCACTTTAGTTTCTACTTCTTTCTTAGGTTTTACTGTAATTACATTTCCAACAAAACTTGTTTCGATATTTAAATCATTCAACAAAGCCAAAGTCATTTTGATGTATGGAACAGAAGTTATTTCTCCAACTAAAATCAGTTCAATTCCGTTTTCTAATTTTGGTGCTACTAAAAGCAATGCCGAAATATATTGACTACTAACGTTAGCGGGAATACTAACTTTATGAGCAGTAATTTTTTGTCCTTTGATTCGAATAGGTGGATACCCTTCTTCTTTTTCATAAGTGATTTTGGCTCCTAATTGTACCAAAGCTTCAACCAAAACTTTTATAGGACGTTCAGTCATTCTTTGTGATCCTGTCAAAACTACTTCTCGTCCTTCATTTACAGCAAAATATGCTGTTAAAAAACGCATTGCCGTTCCTGCATGATGAATATCAACTATTTCGTCATTTCCTTTCAAAGCTTTTTGCATTACTTCACTATCATCTGAATTTGAAGTATTAGCTAAAGTAATATTAGGGAATAATGCTTGAAGCAACAAAAGTCGATTGGTTTCACTTTTGGAACCTGTAATAGCAATTTGGTCTTGTAAGTCGAGTTGGGAAGTTTGGACTAATAAATTCATTATTTGGATAAGTTGTATTAGGAGTGTTGGGCAAATTTATTTTAAAAAAAGTAGCTACCAAAGCTTTCGCCTAACTTATAACATTATTTTAGTTTATCGTTGTTTTTGTGGCGGTCTTTATCGCGAACAGATTTCAAATCCATTTTTTTATCAAAAGCAGCTTGTAAATCGATCCCTGTTTGATTCGCCAGACACAGTACTACAAAAACTACATCCGCTAGTTCTTCTCCTAAATCTTTATTTTTATCACTTTCTTTTTCGGATTGCTCACCATAACGACGGGCTATAATTCGAGCAACTTCACCAACTTCTTCTGTAAGTTGAGCCATATTAGTTAACTCATTAAAGTAACGAACTCCGTGCTCTTTAATCCAGGTATCTACGTCTAATTGTGCATTTTTCAGGTCCATGATTGTATTTTTTGGACAAATATACAAATGCATAAATCATACTATATTCTTTTGAGTACAATTTTTTCGTTTTGCTTATCAATCACTTTTTGGTAAAAATCTTTGATGGCTCCATAATAATCAGCAGAAACATCAACTGTGTTTATCCCTTTATTTACCAAAATCTGTATTTTATTTCCGTCCGGAACGATCTTAATTGAAAAAAACAATTCTTTTTCAGCAGTTGTAATCGAAATAGACTGCGGAATAGATTCTACCGCGTATCCTTCTGGAATTTCAAAACTGATATTATATTTTTTCTCTTTTGGATAACCAAAATAAACAGGCATTTCTCTTTTTTCTTGAACAAAAGGATTCTGTGATTCCGTAAAAAACAACACTGGATTAATGTACATTTTATCTCCAATAATATCACAATGCTTACTTGCTGTAAAATCGAAAGTTTCTACAATTGGATTTGAAAAATTAGCCTTTTTATTGTCAATTTTATACTCTTTAATTGCAATTCCTTTAAAATCATTTTCTAGTTTTTCTAAATAAGTATCTAGATTCATTTCTGCATATTTATCTCTAAAACTATAGGCTTCATAGTCTGCAAATTGACTTCTACATTTCCCTTCCATCACACCATCCTTATTCACTTTGACCATAAGCGTATAAAAATTTCTCGAAGCGGTTACAGGTATCAACTCTATATCTTGAGAAATTCCATCTTGTTTAATAAGTCGTCCTTTCCAGTTTAAAAGATTTAATGGTAAAATATTTTGAGTTGTATATTTATGGGTAGCATCTAATAAAACTTGCTTTCCATCCATATCAACTGCTGCAATAACATAATTAAAAACCGTTCGATTAGGAAAAACTGGTTTACCATGCTCAATTGTACTAAGCAAAACTGGATTTGCACTGAATCCTGCCACTTTCAGCATATCAATAAGAATAAAATTGATTTCGGCAACATTTCCTGTGGCATCAGTATAGGCTTTCTTTACCCCTTTGTCTGTATAATATCCATAATCATTATTCCAATGCATTTTGTTCTGAACAAACTTAAAAATCGTGGCCAATCTTTCGTTCGGATCATCAATACCTTTTAAAATAGCTCTTACATCTTCTAAAAAAATATCATATTCTTTTAACTCTTTTCCAAAATCTTTATCAGCATAAATTGTTTGAGTAACTCCATCCCAATCTTTAGAAAAATTTTTTTCCTTTTCATCAGGAAAATTTGTTTTTTCAAGTTCATGATGAAGTGCCGATTGGTAATTTAGAATATTATCTACAAATTTTTCCTCTTTTAGAGCTGGAACATTTTCTGTACTGTATTTAGTTTTTATTTGATTAAAACTCAACGAGACAGTATGTTGATATTGATCATCAAAATTAAGACTACCATTTGCTACCTTTGAATCAACTTTTAAGTCTATATAACCTACTTGAATGGGTTTGTATGTGAAAAAATAAGGGATATTAGTATTGTAAACAGCACTATTTATCGGAATTTTTTCTTGAAAATAGAAGGTTGGAAACTTGACAATATTTTCGGATTTTAAAACATATTTGAATTCAATAACGGATCCTTCTTTAATATTAGGCAATGTTATCGAAGCGTCATTCCAATATTTATTTAGATTTTTCTTAAAAGTTCCCTCACTATTCAGTTTCGTCTTAACAATAGCACCATTCTCCAGATTATAAGTAACAGCATCTGAAAAAGTTACCATGTCATCATTGTAATTTTCATACCCAACATAGTAAGGAACAGTAAAATTAGCCCAGTTATACCCTTCTTTTTTATAAATCTTAATTCGCATTGACACTTCGGTAATCGCTGTAAATCCATTGGTTCTTGAGTATGTAAAACTTGTTTTGCCATTCTTAAATAAGATTGCCGCCACAGCACTGGTATCTTTAGCATGCTGTTTCTCTTTTAATTCAGCAATAGTCACTTTACCCAATTCAAAATTTTGAGCATTTATTTTTATAAATAAAAACAGAAGCAGTAATCCAAAAACAAATTTATTTTTTTTCATTCTTTATGCTTTCTTTAAAACTATTTTTTCAGTTTCCTTAGCAATCACTCCTTCATAATATTCTTTCAACATTGAATAATATTCTGAAGTTACAATTGGAGCATTTATCTGGTGTGAAATCATAATTTGAATTTTATTCTCGACAACAGTAGTTATAAATTTAAATCCACCAATATTATTTTCCATATTAAATTGAGTAGATTTAGGCAATGTTTCTACAACAAATCCTTCAGGAATATCTATACTAATATTATATTTATCTAAAAATGGAAAACCAAAATCGATAGGATATTCTCTAGTCTCTTGTTTAAATGAGTTCTGTCTTTTAGTAAAAAACAAAAGAGGATTGATATATATTTTTTCTCCTATAAGCTCGCATAAATTTGTTCCTGAAAAAGAACAAGTTTCTACAACTGGTAATTTTATGTCCTTTTCATTGGTTCTAGAATAATCTGAAATCTCAATTTTTTGGTTTTCGTTTTCTAATTTTTCTAAATACTCATCCTCCTTTATACTTTCAACTTCAGATCTGAAGCCCATTGCATTATGATCCGTTCTTTGTCTTCTTAATTTACCAGTTATTTTACCTGTAGCATCAATTGCATATACCAAAATTACATTATCATTAGAAGCTTTTTTGGGCATTAAATCAACTTCATCTGATGTTCCATCTTTTCTAATTAGTCTTCCAATCCAATTTAAATCTCTAAATGGTAATACATTTGGTGTAGAATACTTACTTGTTGCATCCAATAATATTTGCCCCTCAGGAGTTTCTACTGCTGCAATTACGTAATTAAAGGCAGTTCGGTTTGGAAAAACAGAAATTCCGTTAGCACGAGTACTTACTAAAACAGGATTTGATTTTAAGCCTATAGTACGCAGCATCGCGGTAAGCATTAAATTAATTTCTGCAACATTACCCGTTTTGTCTTTATATGCTTTTTTAACTCCTTCATCGCAAGAATAACCATAAACTCCGTTCCATTTCACAGTAGATTTTACATAATTAAAAACTGCAGAGATAATCTCATCCTGAGATGATAAACCCGCCACAACTGCTTTCAAATCTTCTTCAAAATAACCACTTTTATTTAATTCTGGACCAAAATCATCGTAATCATAAATGGTCTTTACCACAGAATTCCAATCTGTAGAATACGTTTTAATTGGTGAATTCGGATACCTTGTCATTGACAATTCCTGTGCTAAGCTTACTGTATAATTATCTATATTATTTACAAAAGCTTCCTCTTTGATAGCCGGAATGTCTTTAGCAATATAAGTAGTTTTAGTTTCTTGATAATCTATTTTATCTTGTGAAAAAGAGGTATTCACAGTGCCCCATCCACCCCCGCTTCTTTCCTTACTGTTAATCGTAAATGACTTAGGAGCTTTCTCTACAGTAACTTGTGGCGATATAAATCCTTTGAGTTTTGTATTATAAACATAGTACTCTGGAACAAATGTTTTATATTCTGAATAATTTATAGGAATATCAGTTTGAAAATCAAATTCTCTCAATATACCAATATTATTTGTTCGAATAATATACTTAAATTCCAGTACAGAACCTTCTTTTACGTTTGGCAAAGTTATTTTCTTTCTACTCCAATATTTATTAACCTTTTCAATAAATTCTCCCTCACTGTTTAGTTTTGTTTTTTCAATTTTGCCTCCAACTAAATTATAAGTTACGGCATCCGAAAAATAGACCTTTTCTTTAATGTTACTACTTCCAGAAATAAACCTTACTGTTTCATTTGCCCAATTATAACCATCTTTTTTGTAAATTTTAATGCGCATACTTACTTCAGTAATTACATCAAAATCAAAAGTGGTTTGAGAAAACTCGAATCTGGTTTCTCCTTTTTTAAATAAAATAGCAGCAACTGCAGAAGAATCTTTAGGATGTGCTTTTTGTTCCAATTCTGCAATAGAAACTTTTCCTAATTTAAATTCTTGTGCATTTATATTAGGATACAATAAAACGAATAATAAAAGAATTAAGTAATTGTTTTTCATTTGGTTATTAGCTTTTGGTTAGAATTATTTTGGCATTATCATTTCTGGAAATTTGTTCCATAAAAAGACGAAAATCATCGTATTCTTTGTTAGTGTATAATCCTTTTTTCAAAAAGAACTTTCGCTTATAAACTATTTTATTTGCATCCTTTTTTATAATTTCAGTTTTATATTCACCAAACTTTCCATTAATTTCAACATTATTAGGAAGAAATTCTATCGAAAAATTTGCAGGCAATACAATTTCAATTTCATCCTCATCAATTGATCCTCTTTGAATTTCTAAAGGATTTTTGCGATTTCTAATTCGTTTTACACTTTGGGTTAATGGATTAAAAGCATTTACAGCAAACATCATTTTATTGGCAGATATATTTCCGTAGTTCACTGCCGATATTTCTGCATTTTCGGTAAAACTAACTTTATCACTATCATTTTTAAAAGTGATTTTCTTAATTTTTAAATTATTAATGGTATTCCAATAATCCTTATAAAAAGCTTCCATTTCTGTTGGCGAAAGTTTATCGTTATTAAATTTTTGACTGTATTGAGAACCCTCTGAAACAATTCCTATTTTTCCTGAAAAATCTCCGTTCTCTGCAATAGAATATGATCCTTTACTTATTTGAGTATTCTCAGTATCTTCATAAATTTTTGTTCGTACAATTTCTCCTCCTTCAGGTTTTACAACTAAAACATTTCTGTCATCTGTAAATGTTCCTTGATACCCAAAAGGATCTACCTGACTAGTACATTCTAAAAAAATATATTTGTCATTATTAGGCACAGCCAAAATCATATGATTTCCTTGCATGGAAACAAAATCAGCTTCGATATCACGTTTTCTTGGATTTCCATATAAAACGACATTGTATGAAGGTACACCTACCACATTTAGAAGTGCTTTCGTATAATTACTCAATGCTTTACAATCTCCATAACCCAATCGATCTACATCGCTAGCCAACATAGGTTTCCATCCTCCAATCCCCACTTGGATACTAACATATCTTGATTTCTCCTGAACATATTTATAAATAATATGTGCTTTTTTAATCGGATCGGTTTCTGTACCAACCAAAGCTTTTATTTTCAGTTTCGTTGCTTCTGGCAAATCAGTCGTTCCTTGTAGAATTTTTTCATTATACCATTTTCCAAACTCTGTCCAACTTTTAGCATTACCATCAACCCCTTCAAGATGAAATGACTCCAATCCCATCATAACTCTAGGAAAAAGATGAGTAACTGATGGACTTATTGATTCTTCTTTTTGAGCTATTATTTTTGTCGCTACATACGAAAGCCCAGTTGAAGTATCAAGGGTTTTCTTTACATTAAAATTTGAAAAATTGAATTCCTTGTATTTAAATCCAAGATTTGAAGGAAAGCTCACATTGAGAGTACTTTTTTCTATAGTTACAGCATAATCATTCAGTGGCATCCATTGTGGAATAAAAGCGGTGTTAGATGTTTCTTCTTCGCTTTCAAAAACCACCGTAAATGGATATTGGATTGGAGTATAATCCAAGAAAACATAACGACTCTCTGAAAAAAGTGTGCTCCCACTTACAGCACTCACATCCCTAAAATCAGCTTTCTTTACCTTTTTGATTTCATTTCCGAAAGCATCATAAATTGTCGCCAATATTTTCTTAACAGGATGCGCTCGGTCATAATACTCATAAGCTTCAATAGCTTCTAATCCATTACTATTTAAAACCGTTACTACTCGTTTCTTTTTAATATTCATACTACGCTGTGACGCAATTACAATATCAATTTGATTCAAACGAACAATAGCATTGGCATTTTCTTTAAGACTGTCGGAAATAATAAGGGAACTGAAATCACTTTTTTGGGCAAAAAGTACTGTAGTAATAAACAATAACGCAATCGTTATCGTAGAAGTAAACCTGCAAGACATGACAAAAAATTTAGGTTGCTAAATATAAGAAAAATTCAATTAAAAAATTCTTAATTTTTTCTTTACTATTAAGAAGCCAATCAAATTAAAATTAAAAAAGAGTTCCCTTCGAAGCCATTGTCTAACAAATTACAAACGATTGCAAGTTAATGGAAATCTATTTCATTATGCTACAACATTTTATATTAAAAACACAAACCCATTTAATAAAATATTTTACGATACTAACCAAAAATAAGCCGCTTCGTAATCCCGAAGCGGCTTATTTATATAAATGAATGATTTTAAAATTACTTTATTGCAATCTTAAATATTTTTAGCAAGTTCAATCTTCTTAATAATATCCGAAGGCACGCCTCCTTTATTTACCATAAATGAAGTCGTTTTGTACTTCACAAAATTCTTAGTTACATACAAGTATCCTTTATAATCATTTGTAGTCCCCCATGAATTTTTTACGATATAATATTCTTTACCCATTTGATCTTTGGCAATTCCAACGATGTGCATCGCATGATCATCAGTAGTTTGGTAATTATCGAATGCTTTTTGGCGTATTTCTTCGGTAATTTCCAACTCTTGTTTAGGACCATTGAACATGTTTTCTTTCTCTTCGCCAGTCATTTCATCAAACTTTTTGGTTGGAACATAAGCAACACCATTTTTCCAGCTAAAACTTTTTTCACTCACGTCAGTCGCCCAAGCAACTGTATAACCGTTTTTCAAAGCATTATCAATAACAGTTGTCATATCATTCATTTTGATATTATACACTAAATCAAATGACCAGTTATCTGGAACCATCATCATTGTTTTAGTATAATATGGTACGTTTGCATAAGAAGCAAATTCTACATATTCCGATGGATTAATTCCAACTACTTCTTTAGCAAAAGTCTGTGGTGTGTAGGTTTTCCCTTTATATGTAAAATTTTCTGGAACTTGTCCCAAGTAAGAATCAATAACAGCCGCGTAAGCTTTCTCCCAGTTTGGTGTTAATTCTCCATTTGGATTTTTTACCACTGCCGCCAACATAGCTTCGGTCAATCCAGCCATTTCAGCAAACTTATTTTTAGAAGTACCGTAATTCAACCCTGTATAAACTGATTGAGGTACTGCCCCATATTTTTTATACATATTAATTACATCATGCAATTCTCCTCCATCTCCTAAAGTTACAGCTCCATGCATACGCACATAGTTTTTCCCTTTTTCGATATAAGCATTTCGAGCAGTAAAAACCTGAGACAATTCTACTGGTTGTTTCCCTAGTCGAATCATTTCTGACTCTAAAAAAGAGTTGGTAGAATAACTCCAACAAGTTCCTGAAGATCCTTGATTTTTAACAGAAGTATTTTCTAAGTTGATTACATCAGTAAATTTGAAGCTTTCAGCACTTTTTGCACTAGCATTTACTTTTAATGAGTTGACCAATCCATCTTGAGCGGTCATAGTATGCATACCAACTACTAAAGTTGTTGCAATAAAAAACGATTTAAAGGGTAGTTTATTCATTTTCAAATTGGTTACTATTTTTCAATATGTAACAAAATAACAAATATTGTTACAAAAATATTTAATCGATTGATGTTTTTTTTTGAATTACAGAGTTTCTTTCAACCATTTGTAAAACTCTTTTTGCCACACTTGTGCATTTTGAGGATGTAAAACCCAGTGATTCTCTTCTGGAAAATAAAGGAATCTACTTTTAATCCCTCTCATTTGTGCCGCCTGAAAAGCTTCCTGTCCTTGTCCAATTGGTACTCTAAAATCAATTCCACCTTGAATAATCAAAATAGGTGTATTCCAGTTTTGAACAAAATTAATAGGGTTAAATTGTGTGTATGCTTTTTGTGCCACAGCATTATCTTTTTCCCAATAAGGACCTCCAAAATCCCAGTTATTGAAGAAAACTTCTTCGGTAGTTCCGAACATACTTTGTGTATTGAAAACACCATCGTGAGCAATAAAAGTCTTGAATCTATTTTTGTGAATACCTGCTAAATAAAACACAGAGTATCCCCCATAACTAGCGCCTACACACCCCAAACGGTTTTTGTCAACATAACTTTCCTTAGCAACATCATCAATAGCCGAAAGGTAATCGTTCATTACTTGTCCGCCCCAGTCTTTACTAATTTGCTCGTTCCATTCTACGCCATGACCTTGCATTCCACGACGATTGGGTGCCACTACCACATATCCATTAGCAGCCATTAATTGAAAATTCCATCTAAATGAGTACGATTGCGTTAATGGAGATTGAGGTCCACCTTGACAAAATAATAAGGTTGGGTATTTTTTGCTCTTATCAAAATTTGGAGGTAAAACAACCCATACCATCATTTTTTTGCCATCAGTAGTAGTTACATAACGTCTTTCAACTTTTCCTAATTGAAGAGAAGCGTAAGTTGCAGTATTAACATTACTCAATTGTTTCCAGGTTTTCTTCTTCAAATTATATGAAAAAATCTCGGCAGCATGATTCATATCGGTTCTGGTAACTATAAATTCATCTCCAGACAAACCAACCAAACCACTAACGTCAAAATCGCCATTGGTTATTTGACGAACTTGAACCGCAATTCTAGTCATGCCTGGAAAATTCACTTCAAACAATTGTATCGTACCATCAATAGGAGCTGTAAAATAAACTTTCTTTCCATCTTTACTCCACATAAATTGCTCAACAGTTCCGTCCCAACCGGCTGTTAAATTCATAGTAGTTCCTTTGAAACTAACCACCAAATCATTTTTGTCTGATTCGTATCCGTCACGTTTCATTTGCAACCAAGTCAAATCTCCTGAAGGTGAAAACTGAGGTGCTGTATCATACCCTAAATTCCCTTCTGATCTGTTGATAGTTTTTCCTGTTTCTAGATTGTATTCGTAGATGTTGGTATCTGTAGAAAGTGCGTATGCAGTACCTGCTTTTTTCTTGCATACATACACTATACTTTTACTGTCTGGAGACCAAATATAATCTTCATCACCACCAAAAGGCTTTTGAGGGCTATCGAAATTTTCACCTTTAAGGATGTCAATTCCTTGTGCTCCTTCTTTATTTTCTTTGTAAAAAACATGATTGAATTTACCCTCGTTCCAAGTATCCCAATGACGGTAATCTAAACCATTATAGATTTGAACATTCGATTTGTCTAAATTAGGGTAATAATCTTTTCCTAATACCTTATCAATTTTTACCTCTTCATTGTAAACCAAATACTTTCCGTCTGCAGATATATTTTTATCTGCCAAAATAGCTTTGGTATCTTCAATTTCTACAGCAGTTCCGCCCGTAATGGCAATGGTATAAGTTTTAGAATTGGATTTATTTTCTTCGATTGAAGGAGTCGAAACTTTATAGACCACATTCTTGCCGTCTTTTGAAATTCCTAGAGGAGTAATTCGTCCTAATTTCCAAAGTAATTCTGGAGTCATTACATTTTGAGCACTTGCTGTCAATCCCATCATTGTTAGCATTAAAAAGAGCGTTTTATTCATAATTATTTAAAATATTTCTTCAGTTTTCAAATATAGTACTATAATTATCAATTAAGACAATTCATTATCCTTAAAAAAAACTTAAAAAACCAATGATTTTAACGCAAGTGAAGAATGAATAAAACTGCTATTTATGGAATATTTCAACTGTAATTAAGGTTATAAAAAAACACAATACCAATATAATTATGCTGGCAAGCATTAGTCTTTGTTTGAAGGATTGTTCAATTTTTTGCACTTGAGAATCTATAGAGGCCATCGCTTTGTATTTTGCAACTGGCTCAACAGTTCGCATATACTTTTTCCATCCTCCTTTTTCATGAATTTGTTTGCCCAATTCTGTTAGATCGCACCGAAATCCTTGCTTGCTTTCCAATACGATTATCCCTTTTTCAACCAATACATCTGCAAATGCTTTGGAATTTTTTAGATTAAATCCAAATTCATCCTTGAAATTTATTCGCATCATATATTGCGATTTCGAAGTGTATAACAAGTTTACATTCACTTCTATAAGTTCATCAATATTTTCAAACATAACTAAATATTTTAATTCAATTCATATTTTTCGATTGCTGTTTTCTTCCAATGAAAGAAAATATTTTTCTAAAACACTTATTAACCTTACAATTATGATGCCAAAGAGCCTTCATCAAAATAATAAATGCTAAAAAACAAAAACAACTTTCAGATATTAAAAACGGAAGATTCAAAAACTAGAAAATTTATTTATTTTTATAAAAAAAACGAATGCAATTAAGTTATTGGGAATTAAAAAATTGGTTCAGCCAAATAGATTACACTATTGTAGGGAGTGGTATTGTCGGAATTCACGCAGCCTTGCGTTTACGTGAAAAATACCCAGCTAGTAAAATATTAATTTTAGAAAAAGGAATGTTGCCACAAGGCGCCAGCACCAAAAATGCTGGTTTTGCTTGCTTTGGCAGTATTTCTGAAATCATAGACGATTTAAAAACACATACTGAAGAAGATGTCATTCAGCTCATTCAAAAAAGATGGGAAGGACTCCAATTACTAAGAAAACGTCTTGGCGATTCGACTATAGATTTTAAACCTTATGGTGGTTATGAATTATTTTTGAAAGAAGATGAAAGTAGTTTCGCTGACTGTTCTAATAAATTACCTTTTATAAATGAAATTCTAAGACCTTTATTTAAAACAGATGTGTTTGCCAAAGAAATGGATCGTTTTGATTTTGGAGGCATTCATGATTATTTGATTTTCAATCCTTTTGAAGCTCAAATTGACACGGGAAATATGATGCAGGCGCTTTTAAAACTTGCTATTTCCCAAGATATTTTAATACTCAACCAACAGACAGTTACTTCTTATTTGGATAATGAAAGTGGTGTTGAAGTTGCCTTGGGTGATTTTAGTTTTACTACCAAAAAATTACTATTTGCAACCAATGGTTTTGCTGGAAAACTAACCAAAGATGCTGTAAAACCAGCAAGAGCGCAGGTCATCATCACTGAACCCATACCAAATTTAGATATCAGAGGAACTTTCCATTTAGATAGAGGCTACTATTATTTTAGAAATGTTGGCGATCGAATTTTGCTTGGAGGTGGAAGAAATCTTGATTTTGAAGCCGAAAACACAACCGAATTTGGTCAAACAGAAATTGTACAAAAAAAATTGGAAGACTTATTAAAAAAAGTAATTTTGCCCAACCAAGAAGTCCGAATTGAACATCGCTGGAGCGGAATTATGGGCATAGGTAACAGTAAAAAACCTGTTATTTCTCAACTCTCTGAAAACGTGTATTGTGGCGTTCGCCTTGGAGGAATGGGAGTAGCAATAGGCAGTATAATAGGAACAGAATTAGCAGATTTAATTTAAAAAATGGCAACCAAAATAACACCAAAAAAAACAACAAAAAAGCCCGCTAAAAAATCGGGGAATTGGACAACTAAAATAAAATGGTTTTTATTAAAAGTATTGTTGTGGTTTTTTGGAATTTCTATAGCCTCTGTTGTTCTTTTTAAATTTGTTCCTGTTCCAATCACTCCATTGATGGTTATTCGATATTTTGAAAATAGCGCCGCAGGAAAAGAAAATCATTTCAGTCACAATTGGGAGCCTATCGAAAAAATTTCGAAGAATCTACAAAAAGCCGTAATCGCTAGTGAAGACGGAACTTTCTTAACTCATAATGGTTTTGATTTTATCGCCATGCAAAAAGCCTACAAAAGCAATGAACGTGGTCGAAAGGTAAGAGGCGGTAGTACCATTTCGCAGCAAACTGCCAAAAATGTTTTTCTTTGGCAAGGCCGTAGCTACCTCCGAAAAGGTCTTGAGGCCTATTTTACCGTTTTAATAGAACTCATTTGGGGAAAACAACGCATCATGGAAGTGTATCTCAATAGCATCGAAATGGGAGATGGTGTTTACGGTGCTTATGCTGCAACCGAACATTGGTATCGCAGAAATGCGTCAAGTTTAACTATGCAACAAGCCGCTGGAATTGCAGCCATTTTACCCAATCCAAGAAAATTTAAAGCAACCAGTTCTTCATCTTATATCAACAATAGAAAAACAAAAATTGTTCGAATAATGAGGCATATTGGAAAAATTGAATATTAAAAAATAAACCCCAATAACAGTTCGTTGTTGGGGTTTATCTCTAATTTTAGAATAAACAAGTTTTAAAAACCTGTTTGGTCTCTCTGTTTAAAACTTAAACGATATTCCCAACACACCATTGATTCCTATGTTTGGAATCCCCGAAGTTGCTAGTCGGGACAAATGTGGAATATACGTTTTGTTTAATAAATTATTCCCGTTCAAGTTTACATCAAAAGCGGTTTTTCCGAGTTTTACTTTTCCACCAAAACCCATGTTTAACAGTGTATATCCATCTGAGGAAATATCATATCCACTTACATTGTTTTGGCTAAAAGTGGTAGAAACATTCAATGTTGCAAAACCTTCCTCGAGCCATTTGCCAAGAACAAAATCTGTTTTTAAAGTATTATTCCAGTTGTTTGCTGGTATTTGAGGCAAATATCCTCCGCTTTGCAATTTCCCAGTTACGGTTTCAAAACTCGTCTCGAAGTGCAACCAATCCAATGGATGTGGGTGAATATGCAAAGCAATTTCTCCTCCATATAAATTAGCATCGTTTTGAATGTAATCATAAACCTTCACTCCATCAATCTCAGCACCAGATGGCGATGCATAAATATAATCATTAATATGATTGTAGAAAGAGCTAATGCTAAACTCAAAATGGCTGATTTTATATTCTAAATCCAGATCCGTTTGTAAATTTTGTTCTGTTTTCAAATTTGGATTTCCGATTTCATATCTAAAAGTCCCTTCGTGAACACCATTGGACGACAACTCAGCCAAATTCGGTGCTCTGAAACCAGTTGCTGCATTCAATCTGAAAGTCAAATCGGTTGCCAAATCAGTTTTGTAACCCAAAGAAGCATTGAAACTGTCATATTTTTTGTCAAGTGCTTCAAAATAGCCTTCTTCCCCGGCAATTCCATGTTCATCAGAAACTAAACGTCTGTTATCATAGCGAATCCCTGCTTGCAAAGAACTAGAGCCCCAATCATAAGTTCCTGTTCCAAAAACTCCAAAATCATTTGTTGTCGCATCAGGAATCAAAAATTCCTCTCCCAGATTTTTATTATCCTGTGACATTCCTTGAACACCAACTATCGCTTCTACTTTGCCTATTTTTGGCAAATAATATTTAACATTATAATCGAAAGTATTCAAGATCATGTGCAAAACCGCAACATCACTATCTTCAAATTCGTTACGGTCATTTCGGATATAACCCAGATTGATATCCAATTTTGAATTATTAAAAAACAACGTATTATTTAAAGAAAGTAAGTTATTATAAACCCCTTGTTTGGGATAAACCGTTTTCTTAGTTGTCGTTTGATCTGCGATGCCTTCCTCTGGAATTCCAAGATCTAAATTATTGTAATTGTATCTCAAAACACTCGAAAACTTAGTATTGCTATAACCAATTCCGGCTTTGAAATCCATTTCCTGAAAACGGGTATTAGTCACTCGATCTCCATCTGGAATTTTATAATCAGATTGGGTGTTGTATGCTCCACGAATTAAGTATTTCCAATTATCTGTTGAAGTTTTCAATCCCAAAGTTGTACTACTTCCTAATGTATTTGAAAACAATCTTTGCCCAAAATCTCCATGAAAAGTATTGGCAGTGGCAAATTTTTCGGGATTAAAAAACAAAACACCTCCCAAAGCATCTGAGCCGTATAACAAAGAAGCTGGTCCTTTTATCACTTCAACGTTTTCTACTCCGGAATCATTTAAACCTAAACCATGCTCATCTCCAAACTGCTGATTTTCCAGTCGAACTCCTTGGCTATATACCAAAACTCGATTTCCGCTTAATCCACGGATTACAGGTTTTCCTATTGATGTTCCTGTAGAAACCTGAGAAACTCCTGGAATAGTAGCCAAACCTTCTATCAAAGTCGCACTCCCCTTTTCCTGCATTGATTTGATACTTTCCTTGTCAACTTTCATCACGTTTTGGGATTGCAATTTTGAGAAAGGCGTTGACACAATAACCTCATCCATTTGAAAAGCCATTTCTTCCAAAACAACATCTAGTGTTTGTACATTCTGAACTTTATTGATCATTTTGCTTTGAGTTGCAAATCCTTCGTATGAAAAAACAAGAGTTGCATCGCCATTTGGAAGTCCCGTCAAGGAATACATTCCGTTTTCGTCTGTCTTGGTTGATTTATGAGTATCCGTTGCATCGACAATAACTCCTATCAAAGGATTATTTTTCGAATCGGTTACTTTTCCAGAGATTGAATTTTGTGCTTGTAAAAAACTGCTAAACCCTAATAATAGAGCTAATATATATCGCGTCATTAGAATAATTGTATTTTTCCTATTTAAAATTGACAGGAAGTTATTTTGTAAATAATTAAGTAACCAACGAAGGCTTCAATAAAGAAAATCGTTAGTAAATAAGATATTTTAAACTAAACAACCCAAATAGTTAGATTGCCTACATACAATTTGGAGGCCCGCGATGGGAATACAAACTACCCGAAAATGATACAACAGATTCTGAGTTTGTAAAGAAATAAGGGATTTTATAATTCCCTGCTAAGAAAGTATAAGCATATTTTGTTGGAGTTACAAAACTACTGAACCCAAATTGACAAACATAACAATGATCAAAATTGTGATGTTGATGGGTAAACTCCGCCTTAGAATTATAAGTGTGATGACATTCTTTTTGAGAAAACGTTTCTTTTAAGTGACCAATACCATCAATGGATTGAAACACTATTGAGAACAATACTGCAACAATCAAAGAAAGATTTAGTATAAACTGTTTTCTTTTCATCGTTACAAAGGTAACAATTAAAATAGGAGACAAAGCAAAATTTTAATATTTGAAAGAAGTATGTGTAACTCACAAAAAAAAAGCTACCCATTTGGATAGCTTTTCTATTTGATTCAATTATAACTACAAAAATTAATTAAACCTTGTTTTATTTACAGAGAACGAATAATTCCTTCTTCAAGACCTCTCAATTCGGCTAAACCTCTAAGACGTCCGATGGCAGAATAACCTGGATTGTTTACTTTTCCTAAATCATCCAGCATTTGGTGTCCGTGATCTGGTCTAAAAGGAATCGCAGTTTTGTGTTTTTTTTGAATTAACAATAACTCTTTCATTACCGCATACATATCTGTATTTCCATCTAAATGATCAGCTTCGAAAAAGTTTCCTTCTTCATCGCTGCGTACATTGCGCAAATGGATGAAATGAATTTTATCGTCTAATTTTTTGACCATTTCTGGCAAATTATTGTCTTTATTTGCGCCCAAAGAACCTGTACAGAAACAAATTCCGTTCGATTTATGTGGTGCGCTAGAAAGAATATATTCGAAATCTTCGATTGAATTTACAATTCTTGGCAAACCTAAAATATCAAAAGGAGGATCATCTGGATGAATGGCTAATTGTACTCCACACTCATCGGCAACAGGACAGATTTCATTAAGAAAATAACTCAAATTGCTTCTTAAAGTATCTCGGTCAATATTGTCGTAAGCCTTTAGTGCATTACGCATCCATTCAACAGTAATCTTTTTTTCACCTGGAATTCCAAACATTACGACACCTGCAATATCTTCTAATTGTTTTTCATTTAAAGTTGAAAAACGCTCTTTGGCTTTGGCAACTAATTTTTCAGGAAAACTTTTTTCAGCATTTGGTCTTTTTAAAATATAAATATCAAAAATAGCCAAGTCAACCCAATTGAAATATAAGGCTTCCGAACCGTCTGGCATTTTGTAATCCAATTGTGTTCTTGTCCAATCATTAACTGGCATAAAATTATAAGTAATCACAGGAATCCCACAAGCTGCTACATTACGAATACTTTCTTTGTATTTATCGATATACTCTTGGTAATTTCCTGTTCTGGTTTTAATAGATTCATGAACTGTAATACTTTCTACTACATCCCATTTTAAACCAGCAGCTTCAATTTCGGCTTTTCTTTTATTGATTTCTTCAACAGTCCAAACGTCTCCGTGAGGTACATGGTGCAATGCTGACACTACTCCGGTTGCTCCGGCTTGTTTTACGTATTCTAAACTTACGGGATCATTTGGTCCAAACCATCTCCACGTTTGTTTCATTTTGTACATAATTTTATTTCTTTAAAAAAATTAAACTCCGCTAAAAATAGTGAATCCACCATCCAAAGTTACTTTAGAACCTGTTGCAAATTTAGAAGCGTCACTCAACAACCAAACCAATGCTCCAACTAATTCATCCGGACTTCCAAAACGACCATAAGGTGTGTTTTGAATTACCAAATTTCCTCTTTGAGTTAAGCTTCCATCTTCATTGGTTAATAACGTTCTATTTTGTTCTGTTAAGAAAAAACCTGGTGCAATAGAATTCATTCTGATTTTATCACCGTAACGTTTAGCCAATTCTACAGCAAACCATTTTGTATAAGAATCGATTGCCGATTTGGCTAAACTATATCCTAAAACCTTTGTCATTGCTGATACAGTAGATACCGATGAAATATTTACGATACTACCACCACCAACAGTATCTTTTATAGCTTCTCCAAAAATTTGAGTTGGTAAAAGTGTTCCAAACAAATTAAGGTCCATCACTTCTTTTAAAGCATTCATGTTTAATTTAAAAACATCCTGATCAGGTTGGACTACTGCGTCTGGCATATTTCCTCCAGCAGCATTTACCAAACCATCTATTTTTCCGTATTTAGAAAGTACCAAATCACGAGCTGCGATTAAGTCTGCTTCTTTAGTAACGTCTGCAATTAACGCGATGGCTTTTCCACCATTTTCAATAACTTCCTGAACACGTTGATTTGCTACTTTTTCGTTTCTTCCTAGAACGCAAACGGTTGCGCCATTATTGGCTATTCCATGAACAAACGCTCCTCCCAAAACTCCCGTAGCCCCTGTAACTACTATTACTTTATCCTTTAATGTAAAATCTGTTTTCAATTTTGTCGTTTTAAATTAATATTATGATTTCAGTCTGGAAAGATACTGAACAATTTATTGGAAACGAAATTACTCTATTAAAAAAACCGTTAACCCTCTGGCTCCATGAGCACCCAAAACTAAAGATTGCTCGATATCGGCAGTTTTTGATGGTCCGGCAATAAAAGTTCCAAAACCATATTCTTGATTACCTATTCGGTCATAAGCTTGGTGCATTTTGGCAACGATTTCATTTTTATTGACTACGATAGCCAAATATTGTGGAATAAAAGTCGAAACTCTTTGTCCCATTATGTCATCTGTTACCCAAAGAGCACTATTTTCGGCAACGCCAAAATGTGCTTTTACAATAATGAGTTCAACATCTTGTAACGAATGTGGATCATCATTGGTCCAATTCAAATTGGCAATTTCACTAATTTCAGGAATTGTAGTCAATATTCGTTTACTACTATCGAAATGTTGTTTTACAAAATCAATTACATCCGAATAACTAGAAACCTCAACAAAATCACCTCCAATCCCTTTTAAAACCGTTTTATATTGTTCTAAAACAGCAACATCGGTTTTCTTCAATGGTTCTAAACTAGGCAATTCATTCAACCCTTGAGGTTGGTTTTGCTTTATTTTGTTTAATATAGAATCTCTACTACTCATCATTTTTTCCTTTATTAGCTTTTCCATTCTTCTTGTACCATTCCCTAAAAGATTCTTCTGGTACAGCTGGCATTTCGCGCTGGTCGTACCATTTATTCATTTTATTATTTACCAATGCTGGAAAATTCTTCATTACAAAACGCCCCGTTTTTCCGGCAAACTCAAAAACCATTGGGTTAGCTAAAACCGTTGACATAGTTTGCATGGCTATTGTTTTTGCTTTTGGAGTATAACCCTCTTTTACCAAAACTTGTCTCCATTTGTATAATTGGTCGTGAATATCAATTTTTACAGGACAAACATTTGTACAGGAACCGCATAAAGTACTTGCAAAAGGCAAGTCAGCGTTCTTTTTCATGTCTAAGTTTGGAGCCAAAATAGAACCAATTGGACCTGCAACCGCATTGTGATAACTATGACCTCCACTTCTGCGATATACTGGACAGGTATTCATACAAGCACCACAACGGATACATTTTAACGAATTTCTAAATTCTTCTCTCCCTAATTGTGTACTTCTTCCGTTGTCAACAATTACAATATGGATTTCTTTTCCATCACGAGGTTTTTTAAAATGACTAGAAAAAGTGGTGATTGGTTGCCCTGTTGCGCTTCTGGCTAGTAATCTTAAGAAAACACCTAAATGTTTACGCTCAGGAATTAATTTTTCAAAACCCATACACGCAATATGTACATCCGCTAAATGCGCACCCATGTCTGCGTTTCCTTCATTGGTACAGACCACAAATTCACCCGTTTCGGCAACGGCAAAATTAACTCCTGTCAAAGCTGCTTTACGTGTTAAGAAAGTATTTCTCAAACTCTGACGAGCCGATTCAGTTAAATACTGTGGATTGAAATTTCCTTTTTCGGTACCTAAATGCTCGTGGAAAGTTTCGCTTACATCTTCTTTTTTTAAATGAATAGCAGGCAAAACAATATGACTTGGCGGTTCTTTTCGAAGCTGTACAATATATTCTCCTAAATCAGAATCGATAACTTCTATTCCTTTCTTTTCTAAATAATCATTCAAATGGCATTCCTCAGTAAGCATCGATTTAGATTTTACCATTTGCTTAACTTCATGCTTTGCCAAAATAGAATGTACTATTTCATTATGTTCTTTCGCATCGGCAGCCCAATGAACAATAATTCCGTTCTTTTGTGCATTTTTTTCAAATTCTACTAAATAATCGTGGATGTTTGAAAGGACATTGAATTTTATTTGTGAAGCTGTATCTCTAAGCAATTCCCATTCTGGAATTTGATGTGCAGATCTATCTCGTTTTTCACGAACAAACCAAAGCGTTTCATCGTGCCAATTGACGCGCTCCTCATTTTTATTAAAAATAGCGGCTGCTTCGCTATGCTGGATTGTTTTCTTTGATTCCATTTGGTTTGTTTTATGCAGGATGAAATTACAATTTTAGTGTGTTCAATATTTCGGCAATATGAATGGTTTTTATCGGGCTTTGCTGCCTTTTTAAAATTCCTTCTAAATGCATCAAACAAGACATGTCTCCACCTGTAATGTAATCTACATGATGATCCGAATGGTCTTTAATTCGGTCTTGTCCCATTTTTACGGATATTGTTTCTTCGGTAACGCAAAACGTACCCCCAAAACCGCAACATTCATCTTTTCGAGATAACGACACTAAATCTAACCCTTGAATTTTGGATAATAATTGTCCTGGTTTAGAAAATTGTGGTGCATTTAATTCACTCATTTGCGAAAGCTTTAATCCACGTTGTCCATGACAACTCTGATGCATTCCTACTTTGAATGGAAAATTACCTTCAATGCTTTCTACTTTTAAAATATCGGTAATAAATTCGGTTAATTCATATACTGAGGCTCGAAGTTTGGCCGCCAGTTTTTCGTTAGTTTCACTGTGTAAATGCTCTTTAACATGCATTGTACAACTTCCAGATGGACAAACGATATAATCAAAACCAGTAAAATTGTCAATAAAATTCGCGTCGCAACCTGTGGTCAAATGTTGGTATCCACTATTTGCCATTGGCTGTCCGCAGCAAGTCTGTTTCATCGGAAAATCAACATCGCAACCTAACTTTTGTAACAATTCATAAGTTGCAATACCTACTTTGGGATAAAATTGGTCAACATAACACGGTATAAAAAGTCCAATTTTCATATATGTAAATTTTAATTTTTTTCAGCTACATATAATATCGCCTTTTTATTTATCAGTATTTGTTTGCAGTAAACTTTTTGCTAATAACGATTTCATATATAGCTAATTGGTTTCTTCATTACAATTTTATAGAATGAGCATAACTCCAATTGTTTTTCAACCAAAAGAGTTACGCTCATTTTATAACTAAAATAACAAAGGCACTAATTTTTTCATTCTGTAATTCTCTTTTAGAAACTGAGAAGTAATTTGTTTGTCAGAAATAACCATTGCTGCTCCCAAAGCCGAACCTAATGGCGAATGAGTTGACAATACTTTGAATGAACTGAAATGATGTGACATTAATTTCATAAATACATCATTATCTGTAAATCCTCCATCGATAAATATCTTCTTTATTTTACTGTTTCCAATAGCTTTATTGATAGTATCGATTTGCAATTCCATCAATTCTATCATCAATTGATGATATGCTTCTTCGAAAGTATCAAATGGTTCCAGCTCAGTTTTCTTTGGTAAGCGTTGCAACGAAATACCTTCAAATTTAAAATAAACTGCTGGTTTTTCGATCAATCCTAAATAGATTTCTCTATCAAAAACCACATCTCTGTGATAGCCGTATTCTTTATGATAATATTCGCATAGCTTTTCTACTTGCAAACGGTATTCGTTCCCCATAAAAAAACGAGAAGCTTTAACACGTTTACCATCAATTCGCAGGTAGTTCAAGCAATTATCCTCGATATCTTCTTTACTTAAACTTTCAGAATTAAAAGGATTCAGAGCGATACTCCAGGTTCCTGTTGAAAGCAATAAAAATGGTTTCTTCTTACTTAAAATATAAGGCAACAAAGCCGAAGAACTATCGTGTATTCCAACACCAATTTTAATTTTTTTATCATTATAAGTGGTATTGATACTGGCTGATGTAGGAACTATTGCAGGTAAAATTTTATCAATACCTTCATCATGTACCCATTTATGATAATCATCCTCATCGTAGTTCCATAAACTAGTATGGCATCCAATACTTGTATATTCACTCACAGGAATTCCTGTAAACAAATATGACAGATATTGTGGAAGATGCAAACTGTATTTTATTTGAGAAAATATCTCTGGCTTGGTACTTTTTAACCAAAACAATTGCAATCCCGAATTTAACATTCCTGAAGAAGGAGGAGAAGCCGTTTCTGCTCCAATAGTCAATTCATCCCCATGCTTCTTATAAAAATCATCTAAAATTTCCTTCGGGATATCTTTAGTGTAATTATATAAGGGCGTCAATGGTTTTCCTTTATAATCAAGGTGCACTAAACTTGCACCGTATGAAGAAAAATTTAAAGTTTTAATATCAAAACGAGGATCTTCTAAAATGGCGTCAAAAGTTTCTTTTATCCAATTACGAAGTGTTTCAAGATTTTCTGTTTCGAAACCATCTTCATCAACGGTTAATGGTAAATTGACATAGTCACGATATACCTCATTGTATTCGTCATCGAAAAGAAAAAACTTTTTATTTGTCTTACCAATATCAAATACTGCGTTTACTTTACTCATAACTTATAATCCTGTAGCCATTGTTTTAAGTCCTCTCTCACCAATAAGTTCCTTTCTCACATTCAAACTACGATACAAAGCCACTGGGTTTAATGCTGCTCCGTTACGCAAACGAGCTTCAGCAACCAAAGCACGAACATCTGTACGGAAAGCATTTTGCAAAATCTCTTGTGCTTTAACCACATCGTTTTCTCCTTGAGCAATTTCTAATGCTTTTCTGTCAACAGAAAGTGCTTGTGCATACGCAATCATGATCGCTTCAACAGATTGTAATAAATCTTCTAAAGGATCTTTGATATTGTGAGAAGCATCAATCATCCAACCTAAATCTTTGGCGTGATTCATTCCTCTAGCGTCCATACCTTCAACTAATTCATTAAAGATTAAGAATAATTGGTATGGTTTTAAAGCCCCAGCCGTTAAATCATCATCTCCATATTTTGAATCATTAAAGTGGAAACCACCTAATTTATCTTCCATTAGCAATAAAGAAACAATTTGTTCAATATTTGCATTTGGTAAATGATGTCCTAAGTCAACTAAAGTTTTTGCTTTGTCTCCTAATTTTTTTACATAAGAATACGATTGTCCCCAATCGGCAACAGTAGTAGAATAGAAATTAGGCTCTGCACATTTGTATTCTAAAAACAATTTCCAGTCTGCTGGAAGTGCTGCGTAAATTTCTTGTAAACTTTCTAAAGTATTCTCGTAAGCTCTTCTGAAATTTAATTGTCCAGGAAAATTAGATCCATCAGCCAACCAAACTGTCAAAGATTCAGATCCTAACTCAATACCTTGTTTAATTACCTCGATATTGTGATCTACAGCTTGTTTACGAACAGCTTTATTTACATTTTGTAAAGAACCATATCGATATGAATATTCAGAATTGGCCTGATCTTGAAATGTATTTGAATTTACCGCATCAAACAATAAATTGTGTTGGGCAGCCAAAGCTTTAATCGCTTTATGATCTTGAGGAATATCCCAAGGAATGTGCAATGAGATTGCTCCAGATGCATTGTTCAGTTTATGCAACAAACCTACATCTTCTATTTTTTCTTCTAATGAACGTGGTTCTCCACCTCCAGCAAAACGTCCAAAACGAGTTCCTCCAGTTCCTAATGCCCAAGATGGAATTGCAATTTGAAAGTCAATTAATTTTTGAATAATCGCTTCGCTATTTGCAATTTCAGAAGCAGTAAAAATTAATTTATTAGAATGACTTTTTAATAAATCGTCATTATGTGAAGCTATTTTATTTGATTCTATTATCATGATCTGTGTATTATTAAAGTTTGAAATTTACGATATTTTAAAGAAACCTAACGTTTGAAATACATCAAACGTTAGCTCTTCAGGTTAAACCAATAAACCCAACCAAAAAACCAATTTATCTATAAAAGCCCATTGCAACACCACCGTCAACATTCAAGGCGTTTCCTGTTGATTTACTCAACAATCCACCTACGAATGCAAAACAAGCATTAGCAATATCATCTGGCAATATTATTTCGTTTAATAATGTACGTTTAGCATAATAAGCTGGCAATTCAGCAACAGTAATACCATACGCTTTAGCACGACCTTCAGCCCATCCTCCTGACCAAATATTTGAGTCAGAGATTACCGCATCTGGATTAACTGTATTTACACGAATTTTATCAGCTCCTAATTCAGCAGACATCAAACGGGTTAAATGTGCTTGAGCAGCCTTAGCTGAACCGTAACCAGGATTGTTTGGTCCTGATACCACTGCATTTTTAGATACAATGTTTACAATATCTCCACCAAAACCTTGCTTACGCATTACTTCAATTCCAGCTTTTGAAACAATAAATTGTCCTTTAACTAAAATATCGTATAATCTATCCCATTCTTCTAAAGTGTGTTCTGCAATAGATTTTGAAATACTGATTCCTGCATTATTCACTACAATATCAACACCTCCAAAAGCCAATGCTGATGCGTCATACGCTTTTTCAGCACTCACTTCGTTTGTTACATTTAAAACAGTGCTATTCACAGCATCTTTTCCAAATAATTTGATAAATTCTGCTTTTGCACCAGCTAAACGCTCTTCATCAATATCATTAAGAATAACACAAGCACCTTCTTCAGCGAATTTTTTAGCGATAGCTTTACCAATTCCACCACCTGATCCAGTAACAAGAGCTACTCTTCCAGACAATGCTTTTGGTTTTGGCATACGTTGTAATTTAGCTTCTTCTAATAACCAATATTCGATATCAAAAGCTTCTTGGTGTGGCAATGAAGTATATTCTGAAACAGCTTCAGCACCTTTCATCACATTTACCGCATTTACATAATACTCTGACGCTAAACGTGCCATAGTTTTATCTTTTGCAAAAGTGAACATACCAACTCCTGGGTATAAAATAACTACAGGATTTGGATCACGCATTGCTGGTGAATTTGATTTTTTACAAGCATCGTAGTAATCTGCATACATTTTTCTGTAAGCCTCAAAAGCAGGAGTTAATTTTGCTTTGATAGCAGCCAAATCAGTCAAATCTTCGCTTGGATCTAATTCAAGAACCAATGGGCTAATTTTTGTTCTCAAAAAGTGGTCAGGACAAGAAGTTCCAAGAGGAGCTAATTTTTCTAAATCATTAGAATTGATGAACTCTAAAACTCTTGCATCATCTGTATAATGACCGATCATTTTTCTTTCAGAAGAACAGAAACCTCTTAAAATTGGAGCCACTTTTGAAGCTTGCAACTGACGAGCTTCTGGGTTCAAACTTTCTATTTTTTGGCCTCCAAAAACTGGACGTTTTTTACCATAGTTGCTTTCTAAAAATTCAGCACATTTTTCAATTACTTCCAATGTGTTGATATAACTTTCGTATGCAGTATCTCCCCAAGTAAACAACCCGTGAGATCCTAACATAATACCTTTTAATTTTTTTCCGTTTTGAGCAGCTTCTTCTAAACAAGCTCTCAATTGAAGACCTAAATCAAAACCTGGACGTTGCCATCCAACCCATCCAATTTCACCGTTGAATAATTCTTCTGTGATTTTCTTTCCATCTTTTGCAGCAGCAATAGCAATAGCTGCGTCTGGATGTAAGTGATCAATATGTTTGAATGGTAAAAATCCGTGTAATGGTGTATCGATAGAAGGTGCTTTTGAAGCTAAATCAAAAATACAGTGGTTGAATAACTCTACCATCTCATCTTCAAATTCAATTCCTCTATAAACATTTTCTAAATTACGAAGTCTTTCTAAATATAAAGCCGCACAACCTGATTTTGTTAATGTACCAATATCTCCACCTGAACCTTTTATCCACATTACTTCTGTAGCTTCTCCCGTCAAAGGATCTTTATCAGTAATTTTTACAGAAGTATTTCCACCTCCGTAATTTGTTAGTCTTAAATCAGCCCCTAATAAATTAGAACGGTAAATAAAAAGTGCTACTTCATCTCCTGCTAAAGCCGCAGCTTTAGCCTCATCCCAAAGGTAACTTACATGTTTAAAAGTCATCTTGCCTGTGTTTAAATTTGACATTATTATAATATGTTTGTTTTAAAAATAATCTTGTTTTTAATTTAGATTAAAGCGAGTTTCCGATTCCTACCAAAACAATCGAAAGCATGATTAATCCAATTCCTAATAGGAACGTATTAAAAGTTTTTTTGGAAACACCTTTCCATTCTTTCAAATAAAATCCCCAAAAGTTTGCTGTTAAAATAATTGTAGCCATGTGTAAAATCCATGAACTAGCTCCGTTTCCTAATTTGCTTTCACCCATTCCATAAAAGAAAAATTGTAAAAACCACATGGTTCCTGCCAATGCCGAAAACATTACATTTTTACTTATAGGAGTCTGATTATTAACGTAATCCCCAAATGTTTTATTTTTGAAATTCAAAAAGATACACCAAATAAAATTAGTTGTTAATCCACCCCAAAGCACTACTATATAAGTTACATTATTTTGAAATAAAGGATTACAGCCTTCAACTACTGCCGCCTCTGCTAATGGTTTCCCTACTTCTATTCCGAAATTGAAAAAAGAACTCAAAATACCCGAAATCACTGCAATGATTAACCCTTTTACAAGGCTGAATTCTTTATCCTTGTCTTCGTGTCCTACAGCGAAATCTTTTTCTTTAAGCATCCCTGCTTTTCCTGATATAGCAATTCCGATCAAACAAACCAAAACTCCCAGTAAAACCAATTGCCCACCTGAACTAGCAAGCATATCTGTAAAAGAAATTTTACCCTCTGATGGATAAAAATTATAATAAATAGAAGGTACTAATGCTCCAAAAGCAGAACAAAAACCTAATACAATAGAATTCCCTAATGACATTCCTAAATAACGAACTCCAAGCCCATAAGTCAATCCTCCAATCCCCCAAATCAATCCCATTGTAAAAGCTAATGCTTTTATATTTGGAGAAGCTACTGAAATGATTTCAACAAAATTTGGAATAGTTAAATAAGCTGCAATTGGTGGCACGATCAACCATGAAAAAAGACCTCCTATAAGCCAGTAGCTTTCCCAAGCCCAACCTTTGACTTTTTTAAAAGGCATATAAAAACTTCCTGAAGAAAATCCTCCGATGGAGTGAAATAAAATTCCGAGTATTGATTCCATTAATTATAATTTTTTTTTGGTTAATTGGTTATAGTTTAAGAACGTAAAATAATTGAATACAAAAAAGAAAACTATCCTGTACTATCCTTTAATCTAACAGGTATCATAGAAATACAACATAATTTTAAGAAAAAAACAAAAAAAACAACAATAATGAACACTACATTCAACTGTTCTCAAAGAAGACAAGTAAACGATAATAAAAATGAAAAATCTTTTTTTTTACTGTAATTAATTTCTCTTTAATTTATATTTCTCCTTTTTTTTAAACATTATTAAATTATTCAGTTCATTTTAACGTAAATGTTATTTTAATATCCTTATATTTGTGTAATCGATTACATTAGTTTTAAATCACACAATGAAAGTTTTTACTTTTTGTTTTTAGTCAAAACACCTCATAAATACCATGTTAAACACTAATTTAATCAAGTATAAAAAACAAATTTAAATTCCAATTTATTATCTTTAAGAGAAATATCCTAAAAACAAAATCATGATAAAGATTATTAAGATAGACGAGGATTCGCGAATACCGAAATACAAACAAATTGTAGATTCTATTTTAACCAATATCTCAAATGGAAATTTAAAAATCAATCAAAAAATTCCGTCGATTAATAGTTTTAGTGAAGAATTTTATATGTCCAGAGATACCGTTGAAAAGGCATATAACATTTTAAAAGAAAGAAAAATAATCACTTCCATTCGTGGAAAAGGGTACTATATCACCCAAACCAAACTAGTTTCTAAAGTAAATGTGCTGTTTTTATACAATAAGCTGAGTGCATATAAAATGACGACCTACAATTCTTTTATAGACACCATTGGCGCCAATGCACAAACCGATTTGCAGATTTATCACTGTGACGAAACACTCTTTCTAAATTTGCTTGACAAATATGAAGGAGTTTACGATTATTATGTAGTTGCTACCCATTTTAAAACAGATGATTTAAGACACAATAGCTATACAGACGAGGTAGTTAAATCTCTTAATAAAATTCCTAAAGAAAAATTGATAATCCTTGACAACATTAAAGTAGGCATTAGCGATGAAGTTGCTAAAGTTTACCAGGATTTTGAAAATGACATCTATAATGCTCTGAAAGAAGGTTTGTCCAAAATCAGACAATATAACCGATTAATTTTAGTGTATCCTAACAAAGCGGTATATCCTTATCCTCGAAGAATTCTACATGGTTTTAAAAAATTTTGTACTGAATTCGAAATCGATTACGAGATTTTAGATGAAGTATATGATGATATGATTCTTAAGAAAAGGGATTTATTTATCACAATAGAGGAATCTGATTTGGTAAACTTGGTTAAGCAAATTAGAGATAATAAAATGAAATTAGGAAAGCATATTGGAGTTATCTCCTATAATGACACACCTCTAAAAGATTTACTAGGCATTACCGTAATGTCAACCGATTTTAAAATAATGGGAGAAACTGCTGCCAGAATGATATTAAATAAAGAAATCAAACAAGTCAAAGTCCCTTTTAATTTTATCCATCGAAAATCTCTTTAAAACAAAACATATTAACACTACACATAAGAATGAAATTTAAAGTAACCACACAATTATTTTTTGCATTTATAATTACAATTGCAAGTTCTTCAAATCCTATTTTCGCTCAAAGCAAAAGTGCCGCAAAGGATGTTTACAGCGGAATTGAATTTAAGATGAACAAAATAAACGAACCTAAAATTCCAAATAACTCAGTAAACATTATAGATTTTGGAGCTGTTAATGGTGGAACTGTTTTATGTACAGACGCTTTTGCGAAAGCCATCGATGCAGTTTCTAAAAAAGGTGGAGGAAAAGTAATTATCCCTCCTGGAATTTGGCTTACTGGGCCAATCATTTTAAAAAGTAATATCGAATTGCACGCTCAAAGAGGTGCTTTGATTAAATTCTCTCCCAACAAAGATTTGTATCCAATTATCCAAACTAGTTTTGAAGGTTTGAACACTTGGCGTTGCATTTCTCCTATTTATGGAAAAAATCTTGAAAATGTAGCTTTTACTGGAAGTGGTGTTTATGATGGTTCTGGTGAAGTATGGAGAATGGTCAAAAAAGATAAATTAACCGAAAGCCAATGGAAAAGTTTTGTTTCATCTGGCGGAGTATTAAATGATAAAAAAACAAGTTGGTATCCATCAGAGCAATATGTAAAAGGAAATCAAAATGCGGATCAAAATGTACGCCCTGATTTAAAAACCAAAGAACAATTTGAAGAAATTCGCGATTTTTTACGTCCTGTTATGGTTAGTATCCAAAACAGTAAACGTGTTTTATTTGATGGTCCTGTGTTTCAAAATTCTCCAGCTTGGAACATTCATCCTTTGATGATTGAAGATTTAATTATTAGAAATACAACTGTTCGTAATCCTTGGTTTTCTCAAAACGGAGATGGTTTGGATGTAGAATCTTGTAAAAATGTATTGGTAGAAAATTCAAGTTTTGATGTTGGAGACGATGCTATTTGTATTAAATCAGGAAAAGATAAAGATGGTCGTGATCGTAAAGTTCCTTGCGAAAACATCATCATCAGAAACAACATTGTATATCACGGACATGGTGGAGTAACTGTGGGAAGTGAAATGTCAAGTGGTGTAAAAAATATGCATGTTTCCAACTGTTCTTTTATGGGGACTGATGTTGGTCTTCGTTTCAAAAGTAACCGTGGTCGTGGAGGTGTAGTAGAGAATATCTTTATTTCGAATATTTATATGATCAACATTCCATCTCAAGCTATTTCATTCGACTTATATTATGGAGGAAAATCAATTGCCGAAAAATTAGCTGAAGGAGAAACCAGCACCACAACCGTTGCAGTACCTGTTGATGAGAAAACACCGCAATTTAAAAACATCTCTATTAAAAATGTATATATAGATGGTGCTAAACAAGCTGTGTTCTTGCAAGGATTACCAGAAATGAATTTAGAGAACATCGAAATTTCTAATTTAACCGGTAGAGCTGATAAAGGTTTTTCTATCATTGATGCTAACAAAATCAAATTGCAAGACATCAATGTAGATATTAAAAACAGTACTATTTTCGAAATTTATAATGGAAAAAATATGTCTTTGAAAAACATCAATTTCAATTCTACTTCTCCTAAAGCAGTAACTATTGATGGAGAAGCAAGTTCAAATATTGAATTGATATCTAACGCCAAATTAGATTTTTCTAAAACAACCACTATTGGAGAAAAAGTATCCAAAAGCGCTGTAAAAATATAATAATCATACAAAGAAACACTGGTCGAAAGGTCAGTGTTTTTTTTCGCTATTTTTCTTATTGCGAAATAAAAACCTAATTAACTGCCTCAAAATGCTTAACCAAAAAACCAAAAGAAAAATTCTTTTACTTACCTCAATTCTAACATTATTTTCTATTGTTTTAACTGCTCAAAACAATAATGAAATTAGCACAAAACCATTTACTGATGGTGTCAATCATTGGTACAATATCCCTGATAAAGGCAATATCGTAAATCCTATTCCTAATCAACCTACATACGCCGAATCGGATTATACCAAAATAGCTGACAACATCATCTATTTTCAACGTGATAATGGTGGATGGCCTAAAAATTATGACATGAAGGCTATTTTGAATCCTGAGCAAATAAAGGCAGTCGTTTCTTCAAAATCTGAATTCCACACTACTATTGATAATTCAACTACTTACACTCATATCTATTATTTAGCACAAGTTTATACGGCAACTAAAACCAAAAAATACAAAAATGCCTGTCTAAAAGGAATTGATTTCCTACTCGAAGCGCAATATACTAATGGTGGTTGGCCTCAATATTTTCCTTTGGAAAAAGGATATAGCCGTCACATCACTTTCAATGATGGAGCCTATATGGGAGTTATGAGTTTGTTGAAAAAAATAATTACAAATGATCCAAATTTTGCATTTATTGATGACAAAACAAAATCAAAAGTTACTACGGCCTATCAAAAAGGAATAGATTGTATTTTGAATATGCAAATTCAAGATCAAGGAAAACTCACTGCTTGGTGCCAACAACACGATGAAGTCACTTTGTTACCTGCATGGGCGAGAAAATTTGAACCGCCAAGCATTTGCAACGGAGAAAGTGCCGAAATAGTTTTGTTCTTGATGGACATTGACAACCCAAATAAAAAAATAATCAAATCCATACAAAGTGCTGTAAAATGGTTCGCTGATTCCAAAATATACAATACCCGAATTGAAACTTTCAATGCTCCGGAATTTGATTCAAGTTATCATGCAAAACCAGTTAGCGTTGATCGCAGGGTTGTAATTGATTCAGCAGCTGCCCCAATTTGGACACGTTATTATGAATTAGAAACTGAAAAACCTTTGTTTTGTGACAGAGACAGTAAATATTTATATTCCTTAGCCGAAGTGGGTAGAGAAAGACGCGTTGGTTATGCATGGTACACTTATAACCCAGAGAAGGTCTTGAAACTGTATCCGAAATGGCAAAAAAAATGGGCGCCAAACAATGACATTTTAAAACCATAATAAAGAAATAGCATAACATAAAAAAAAAGCGAGTTCAGTTTTGAACTCGCTTTTCTCTTTTATTTATCTGATAAGAACGGTGCTTTTTTACTATAGCTTTTTGATTCTAATTGTTCAATTAGAAACAGTGCCAAACTGGTAGCACTAATTTTATCCCCAGTACAATCCTTCAGATTAACATCCACGCTACTCCTTTCATCCGTTTGTTCGATTAAAGGAAGCCTAACTAATGTCCAATCGACATTACTTGCTGAAAGAATTTCAAATTCTTTTTGTTTATCAGCAGTCGTTTCCGGGAAATTCGCTTTCATCCAATCGGTACCCATTTTTGTTTTCATCCCTTTTTGATCAAAAGGTGTATCCACATTCAATCCCGTAATGACCAAATAACGGTTGATTTTGAAATCTTCCATCGCTTCCAAAATATTTTGAGTTGAAGTACTAAAAATATTTTTTTCACTATTAGGCTGACCCAAACCCAGCATGCTTATTACAGCATCGCAATCTTTCAACAACAATTTTACATCATCATAAGAATTCACATTTCCCACAATGACCTGAACTGAAGTATTTTGTGTTTGGATTTTTTCAGGATTTCTAACGAGAAGTTTTAATTGGAAGTCTTGCTTTATTAATTCCTTCAAAAGGTATTTTCCAGCTTTGCCTGTAGCACCGATTACGGCTATTCTATTTTTTTTCATTATTTCTACTTATAAAATTATACAATAAAACATCCTGCTAATCAAAACATGAATAACAGAACTACTTTTCAAACCAATCCGGTTAATGAAAAGAAATGATAATATTTTATAAATAGATTTTAATAGTGCAAATATAAAAAATGATGGTGATGATATTTTAATTATTATTGGAAATGTTTTTTATCTTAAATTCGTTTAAATCGCAAAAAAAATTATCTTATAAATTCACAAACTGATTGAGATTCCAAAATTATGCTAACCTTCAACCCAAAATATTTCGCTTTAGCAATTCTAATTTTTATCATAGAAGTTCTAATTGCTTTATTTGTCCATGACGATATTATTCGTCCTTACATTGGTGATGTTTTGGTTGTAATTCTGATTTATTGTTTTATAAAATCATTTTTAAAATTGTCTGTTTTACCTGTTGCTGTTTTTGTCTTGCTATTTTCTTTTACCATTGAATTTCTTCAATTTTTAAATATCGTTGAAATATTAGGTTTACAGAAATCAAAAATTGCGACAACTGTTATAGGAACATCATTTGCCTGGATTGATATTGCTTGTTATATTGTGGGAATAATTACTGTTCTTATTGCAGAAAAGCTGCTCGTTAAAAAAGAAAATATAACTCTTAACAGGAGCTAATTTTCAACTTGGTTTGATTCCTTTCTTTATTTGATTATTGGTAACTTTTCTATTTCTATAACCCTAACAGCTTGAGGTTCCATAACCGCTAAACCTTCGCCATCTGCTTGGCTTACATTTTGAGAAAAAATATGTAATTGATGTTTTTCTTTCCACAATGTTGTATCAAAATTTGGTTCCCATTGTCCAACAGAATAGTTGGTGATATCGGTTAGTTTCCATTGTTTTTTATTCAAATTACTATAAGCTAAAGTGATTTTATTTCCTCTCTCTTCTGACCTAAAAAGCAAGTAAAGCATGGATTTATCGACAAGAATTTTAGGACGGGAAATCGGAATTCTTTTGGTTCCACCTCCACCAAGAGCAAAAGAATTTTGTTGAAAATCAGTATCAAATAGATTCCATTTTCCTTTATTCAAATACACTACTTTATATTGTGGAATTCGATTTGTATTCCAATAACTTGTGATATAAGCATTGCCTTCATCATCCACAGTCATTGCTGTTTGATTGATTAAACTACTCTTTTGAGGAACTTCCCAGGCAATTTCTGCAGTCGCTTTTGTTATGGGTAAATTGTATTTTTCGCCAGTTGATTTTTTCCAAGTTTGTCCGCCATCCGCTGAAAAAGCATAACAAATATCATGATTGGTCGAAACATCCCAACTTTCCCTCCAAACCCAAGAAATATAAATTCCTTTTTTGCCTACACAAATTTGCCAATAAGCACTGCGCTGATTTTCGCCATCAAGTAAGTTGTTTTGTAAAGAAGTCCATTTCTGAGTTTTCACATCATAGGATTTCATTACCATATTTCCTCGTCCGGAAGCTCCTGAACGGTAACAAAACAACAATCTCCCATTGGGTAAATTATGAAATTCGGGATAGGTCACTTTGGCTTCGTCAGTCCCTGTCATGGCTTGTTCTTCTCCCAACTCTAAACTGAAAGGCGTTTTACTTCTGGCGTATCTCAAACGGGTATCATGATGGTCCCAACTTACGTGAAGATATCCGTCACTGTCAATCGCAATACTAATATCGTTGTGAGCATCTTTTACATTGCCGCTATAAGGAGTGATTTGAGTTTGCCAAGTATTAGAATTTAATTTTCGCTTTGCCAAGACCATCTTCCCATCAGGATTATAATAAGCAGTATATTGTTCGTTTTTAAAAGTAACCAACGCACTATTTCTAAAAATAACAGTATTAACAGAATTATTACTCCAACCTAGACCAACCTCACTTTCGTTTGTTTGTAACTGTGCTTTTGTTGAAACTGAAAATAAAATTATTAGTGCTAACAAGATTTTATGAACGCTATTTCTTTTATAAAATTGATTTCTTAAATAATTGATCATCTAATTTTGGTTTTTTGGCTATTCAACAAATATAATTACAACCTTTAGAGATACAAACCAGTACCCACCAGTTTATTGATTAACGAAATCAATAAAAACAACTTATTTTAAATCAAAAAAACATTTTATATGAAATCTTTAAAACAATTCTATAGAGTCTTTACCAAAACAATATTTGGTTTTGGAGCCGGTTTCATTCCTTTACCCATATAAAAACCAGTGTGAGGTGGTTGATTGTAACCTACATTTTGCCAAGCAATACTTAAACGATATTGTGGGTCGTGCATCAAAGTATATTGTCTAACATCAGTTGGAATTATAGTGCTGTAAATACGTAATTCTTTATTATCAGCACTGCGTAAAATCAGTTCTTCTCTCCAATCTCCTAAAATATCTGCTGATAAACCAGGTGTTGATTTTGATCCATTATTCGATTGTGCTCCTTCTGCTGTAAATAATCTTCCTGTGCCATATTTGTCAATATAATTGGAATTCAAAATTTCACGAGAAGTATCTCCATCCCAATAAATTAAAAAATTAGCCGCTCTTGGGGCATCACCTATTTGGTTTCCTTTGATATCATACAAAAATTTAGAACCAGACCACCACATTTGAGCTCCAACACGAGTATTATCAATATTATCGGCTACTCCTCTACCCACGTCTTCATCCTCCATTGCTGTAAATAATGTTTTACCATTTGCAGCCGAAAACAAAGTTACTCCTGGACCTTTTGTTCCATCTTCAATTTCATGAACTCCAAAAACTTCCAAACCTGGAATTTCAGGATCCAAATCAGTTACATGCAAAGCATCTCCGTGACGATATCCTGTAGTATATAAACCTTTTCCATTATCATCCACACACATCGAACCGAAAATAATTTCATCTTTCCCATCATTATCTACATCTGCAACCGAAATTCCATGATATCCCATACCTGAATATGGATTTTTACCATCTTTAGTATCAAAAACCCAACGGGAAGTCAGTTTTTTATCTTTAAAATCCCAAGCTGCCAAAACTGTTCTTCCGTAATAGCCACGGCACATGATCACGCTCGGATGTACACCATCTAAATACGCCACACAAGCTGTAAAACGATCAACTCTGTTTCCGCTAGAATCGTTTCCTCCATTTCCTCCTCGACCTCCCCAGCCTCCTATATCTCCTCTTTCGGGAATATAAGCAACCGTATTTATGGTGCTTCCTGTTTTACCATCAAAAACGGTAAGATATTCGGGGCCTTGCAAAATTTTGCCAAAAGTTCTTGACTTCTCATCTGTATCTCTCCAGTCTTTAGAAGCATCTCCAATCACTTTTCCTGTTGCATCAACACTTCCATCGGCAGTTTTACAAACGATTTCAGCAATGCCATCTCCGTCCAAATCATAGACCATAAATTGGGTATAATGAGCTCCTTCTCTAATATTTTTACCCAAATTTATTTCCCATAAAAACTTCCCTTCTAATGTATAAGCTTGTAAAATTGGAGAATCAGTCAGTCCTTGTTGTGAATTATCACGCCCTTTTCCTGTCATGTGGACTACCAATTCGTACTTTCCATCTCCATTCAAATCTCCAACAGAAATGTCATTAGGCGAATATCCTTCTATTGCTTTTAGTGGAATCGACAAATACCCTTTTGCTTCAGCATTGGCTGCGATAGTAAAATCTCCTTTGGTTTCACTTTCTTTTCCATTTAAAATAGTTTTTACAAACCAAGTATTCTCTTCATTCGTATTGGCTTTTTCATCTATAAAATTAGTCGCTCCTATAATAGGTTTTTCATTAAGCAAAATGGCTTTTTGATTACCACTCTTTCGATATAAATTAAAAGCTAAATCGTCAGAATCAGTTCCTAAAACACGCCAACTGATGAAAAATTTACCGTTTTGATTGATTGCAATAATTCCTCTATCTAAATTTTCCATTTGGCGTTGACCAAAGACTGAAAAACCAATTAAAACCAATAAAAAATTCCATCTAAGCAACTTTGTTTTTGACATATTTTATTTTTTTAAACTACTAATTATTTGAAAAATTAATGAGGTAGAAAGCTTTGGTATCTAAGAAAAACAAACCACATCTAATAGACTAGAAATTATGATTTTGGTTTAAAAAAGAAGTTAAAAAAACTTCCCTTTGTAAATTTTGGATTAAAAGTTACCTATTACTTCGTATTCCTTTTTCTTCTCTTTTTTCTCTAAAACCGATTTTAAAAATCCTTCCAACTCTTTAGTCAATGGCAATTGATTTTGATGATCCCAGAAATCTTTAGAATAAGAAAATTTGGCTTTAAAAACATCTTCCTCTATAGAAAAATTGGAGCGCACTTTTTCATTTGTGGGACTGTTGGTCACAAAATAATTCATATTATAATCATAGTAAATCGTTTTTTGATCAACTTTCGCTTCTAAACTATTTTCAAATTTTGAACTGCTTAGATAATATTTATTTGATGCAATATCTTTGGAGTATTGTACTAATTTATTCCACTTCACAGTTCTATATTGCCCGTTTCTGAGTAATATACTTTTATAAGGAACATCATCTGGATCACTAATCGCTATGAGATTATATTCAACTATAGCATAATCTTTGCGGTTTATAATAAAATAGCCGCTCCAAATTTGCCCCCAACTATTTTTCTCTTTTGTTTGGAATTCAATTTTCTTAAAATCTTGGTCATTAAATGAAACCTCGGTAAAAGAACATTTATCAATTTCAGGAATTGCGGTGGTAAAAAAATCATTAAAACCAGGAAACTTATAACTCATATTCTCTTTTTTTACAAAAAGACTAATTTTCCTCATGTTCAAAATTTCAACACTTGTGTTCTGTTCTTTATTAGTGTTTCTATTTTTTTTAGCATAAATATCTTGGAGAACAATAGTAACAGTATCTTTTTGGAGTGTACTTCTTAAGAAAAAATTGACCGTATAATTTTGCAGATAATTATCCTTCATACGATCAAATACCTTTTTCATATAAGAACTAGCACTGTTTACAACTACTTCTTGCAATTGATTATCTTTCATTTGCATAAAAATAGTATCCTTAGTATTCTTTAGTTTTTCGAACGAAGTTTTTATTTTATCATAACCCAATAAACTCAAATTCACTTCATTATTTTGAGAAACAAAGACAAATTTTCCATCAGCATTTGTAGTAGAATAATCATTTTCATTAAAAATAATTACGCTTTCGAGAGGTTTTTTGGTATTTATATCAACAACTATTTTGCTAATTTGAAAGTTTTGAGAATATGAAAACAAACAGACAAAAAATAAATTTATTGATACTATATACCTCATCTTTTGATTTTATAAGTTTCAAACCTCGCTGATTAAATTCTTTTAAAATAGATAAATTTAAAATAGACACAGATTAAAATGATACTCACGGATTAAATCCTTATAATCCTTTTAATCTGTGGCAAAAATTTTTAAAACATTTTTTGAAAACCTTCGCTTTTTACTTTCCAAGTTCCGTCTTTTGGGAATCCTGGGTTAGGCTCTGTAGTTCCTTCCCAACCGCCACACATCATGGCAACGGCAGTTAATAATCCACCATTTCCTGGTAAATAAAGTGTCAATCTACCTGACTGGTAATTGTGTCCGTTTTTCAAATAGGTATTGGTGACTACGTCCATAAACAACGCATCAATAGCTTTATTTGGCAAGCCCAAACGAGCGGCACTCATAGCCGTCATTGGGAAGTCCCAACCCCAGGTTTTTTGCCAAGACCAAGTGTCCCAAACCAAATCAAAAGTATTTTTCATTATTTTTTTATCTAATAAGGAAGTCTCTGGAAGCATTCCAAAAGTTCCCAAAACAGATGGATGATCCGTTTTGAATTCAGGGTTTGTGTATGAATCCTGAGCGCTTTCGGTTGCTAGATACACATTGTTTTGGATTGGCAGTGGTGACAAATCTTTCAAAACAGCTTCCCATTTTTGGGGAACGCTTTGATTCATTCTTTTTTTCCAGGCAATAGCAGTTTTTAAGCCCCAATTCCAATAAGCTAATTCATAAGTTGGGTTAAAAGTTTGTGCCGCTACAAAACGTTCCTGCGCCGGAATCACACCAGGTCCTAACATATAGCGTTTTTTTTCCTTATCATAAAAAGCAAACGAAGCCATGAAATCTGCGGTAGCAAAAACTCGTTCGCTGTATTTTTTCAAAGTCGCATCCGATTTAGAATTATCATACAACAACTCCGCATACGTAATAAAATGTGGTTGTTGCCAAATTAAAAATGCTCCAACTGACGAAGGACTTTCATTCCCATCTGGATCCGTCATTTTTTGCCATCTTGCTCCTTCAAAATCTTGTCTTTGTGCTATTTTTTTAGCTTTATCAAAAGCATTTTCATACCAGCCTAAAGTGTTTTCCAAATATTGAGGTCTTCCCCAAAGTGGAAAATGAACTCCATGCCACCAATGCATTTCTAAATGCGGTTTTCCGTACCAACTGTTGTAAGTCAGCCCGGTTTCCTGTGGAGGCACAGAACCTGCACATTGAATTTTTGTCAAATATTGTGAAAGTACAATTCGGCGTTCCAATTCATTTGCTCTTTTATCTGTACTTCCTGCCAAGTCAACGAATGCACCACTTTTCCAAAATTTATCATAGCCTGCAACCGAACTCTTTTGAATCTCTTCAAAAGATGGGATAACTCCTTTATTTTTTTCGGTTTGAATGAAAGAACAAGTCAATTCTAATGTTTTACCATTTGATGGTTCGATTAAAAAATAATGTTTTGATTTCTCTTTTAGTTGAGCCGTTCCTTTCCATTTCAAATTAATATCATACGAAATACTATCCATCATGTGCGTGATTACAGCTTCCGATTTATTTACAATTTTCAGATTGCTTTTATAATCTTGTTTGCCTTCCCATTTTTTCCCCATATCAGTTCCCGCAATGGCTACCGCTGAAATATTTACATCTTGCTTTTCTTCCCATTTTGTCCCCATATCACCCCAAACTCCTGTTGGAAAAGGAATACGAACACGAACTTTCAGACGCCCTTGTTTGATTAAATCAGATTCAATTTGAAAACCTAAAGCATCTTTTTCCTGATGACAAGCCGTTATGACTTTCACAGAAGTGCCTTCAACTTCAAAATAACTTTCGATTTTTCCTGTCCATAAATTCAGTTTTTGATTAATGGCTTTGATGTCTTCAGGTTTTACCAAACTGCCATCTTTTTTAGTAATTTCAAAACCAATATTTCCCAATTGTAATAAATGCGGGTTCTGACGAAACCATTCGACTGCTTCTTTTTTATGAGCAGGTTCTTTGATTTGTATAGAATACGAGACTTTTCTACCATATTGGTCAACGTCTTTCAAAGTCTCAGAAAACTTATAGCCATTTACATTTTTATAACTGTCCCATCCCCACTCTGCCTGAGTTCCCAATGGAATTCCCCTTTGATACTTTTCTGGAAAAGTTTGTAAACCGGTAGCGTCAACGGTGTAAGCAAATTTTCCGTTTCCCACACTTAGCGAAGCCAAAGTATCGATTTGAGTAATTTTAACATCGTGCCTTGTTACGACTGCTTTGCGATCAATTTTTTCTTGGGCAAAAGTATTTATTGCAATTCCGAGTAAAAAAAGAGTGCTGATTTTTAATCTAAAAAATGAATTCATATATAATAATTTAATTGATTTTGAAAATAAATCCTGATGCCGTTTCGTATTTACCGCCTTGTGAAGCCGTAAATAAATAGGTAGGTTTTCCTTTTTGAAATAATATTTGAGGACGTTCTACTCGTCCGTATCTGTTTAAATGTTTTGGAGCTTCTGGCTGACTGATGTATTTACTCAATTCCTGATAGCCAATTTGTGGTGCTGACCAATGCTTCCCATCTTTAGATTCCATGTACAAGCCTTTGTCCATCCCAAAAACGCCCATATCTCTCGTCAGCATTTTAAACTTTTTGTTTTCATACCAAACAAAAGCATCTTCGCATTGCTGGTTGTTTCCCATCTTGTGAAAATCAACTACAGGATTTCCTTCGTATTTTATGTATGGCCCGTACAACGATTTTGAAATCGCCAAACCATATTTTCGATTGCCTTTGATACTGAATTTTGGATGTACATACCCTTCCTTATCCAATGATTTATAATACAACCAATATTGGCCCTTTGGATGTTTTAAAAACGAAGGATTGGTCGTAATATAATCGTCCCATTCTCCTTCTTTTCCAGGTTGCAACAAAGGTTCGTCTGGTCTTTTCCAAGGTCCGTAGAGTGAATCGGCTGTTGCTAAACCTACTCTTTTGGTATCAAATTTTCCATTTGAATTTCCTAAGTAGAACAAAGCATACTTGCCATCAACAAAATGAATACTCGGATTGTGACAAGTGGTTGCATCCCAAAATTCTCCTCCGCGAGGTGCCAAAACGGTACTTACATACTCATAAGGGCCTTCAGGTTTTTCGGCAACGGCGTGTGCAATTTCGGAACCGTTTAACCAAGCCCCCATTCCTTTGCTTTTTGACCAACGAGAAAAAAAGACGTGAATTTTGCCGTCGGGACCTTCAATCGGGCTGTTGCACCAAACGTAATAATCTTCGAATTCTAATGCTCTTCCGACAGGAGTTAACCTTTTTTCAAAATCAGAAAGCTTTGGGTCATTTTCAGGAATAAAAAAATCATGAGCTTCGGCAGGAATCGAAACTGCCAGCGAAGCCAAGAAAGCCGTGTGTATAAAATCCCTTCTTTCCATTTATTCTTGTATTATATAGCTTAAATAATTAAAATTGTCCAGCTAAAGTTGAAGAAACCATCTTTAAATTTGCACGCAGATTTCGCAGATCCAGCAGATTTTTTTTGATTTTACTAATCTTCTAAAATCGGTAAAAATCTGCGTGCCTTATATTTTTATACCTATCAAATTATCTTTATCGTATCAAAGTTGCGCTCATCAAACCAATGACAACATCATTAGTAATCGTTTGTAGCGAAAGATTTTTCAATGTTTTTGATGGATTCAAAGGCAAATCTAAAACAGTTCCTGTTCCACCATCAATGCCATATTCAGTAAATCCTTTTATGGCTTTGTAATCATTAAAAGTTCTGGAAACAATTCCAGACTTCAAATAAACGCGTGGTGGTTTTGGCGCATTGGTCATAAATGCTTTTCCATCTACAAAATAATCCTGTTCGATTGGCCACCAGTTTTCAGGGTTTTTCAGTTCCAAAACTTCTTGAGAACCATCAGTATAATTGACAATTATTTTACCATTTGTCATTCGGCTTTGCATCGGATTCGTAGAACCCGCCATCATCAAATACAAATGGGAAGCCTTGCCATTTAAAGGAATACTGATTTCTTTTGGATAATTATCCCACATCGACATAAAGACAATATTGTTTTTAGTAACATCCGATGGCGTTTCAAAAACAATACCTTCGGGAGTACTGATTTGTCCGTTTGCTTTCGCTTTGGAACGCAAACCCGAATCGTCAATAGTTGGATTAATTAATGGATAACACCAGTTTCCAATTCCCTGCAAAGGCAATTGCAAGGTCGGACTTTGTGGTCGTGGAGATTCATATTTTTGTTTAAAAATATCAGTTACCTTGGCATTAAAATAAGGAGTCAACGCAACCGTTTCTTGTTTTAAAGTTTTATTTTCTGGAATATCCCAACTGGTAAATGACAATGGATAATTGCGGCCATCGTTGGTTTGAATCTGTAAATTATTAGTTCCTAAAACCAGATTCTTTAATGGAATGGCGATAGTTTCAGAACTATTTTCCTTGATGTTTATTTCTTTTTCAAAGGAATTCAAAACCAATTTTCCAATACTATTTTTAGCGGAATTATTTTGAATAGAAAGCAACAAATCATTCGAATTTATTTCTTTCACAGCAACTCCAAATCTTGGTTTGCTGTTGATGATAATCGGTTCCCACCAAATCATTTCGCCTTGTTGCAATTGTACAAAAATGGTTTTATCTCCAATGCTGTTTATTGTTCCAACGATTTTATTTTCACTTTTTGAAAGCGAGTTTAAAACCTTTTGAGGATCATTTACATCGATGATTTTAGCTTTTTTGGTTTCAAATACAAAAACATCATTTGGGTTGTAATTTTCTGGAACTTTTATCTGTTCCAAAGCATTAGCCTCCCAATTAATTACGATTGAATATTTTTCTGCAAAAGATGATTCGATAACAATTTCAGGTTTTGCGATTCCTTTTTTTGTAATTATATAATTGGCTTTGTTTCCATTAATTGTAATGCTGTTTATTTTTTCAGAAGAACTGCTTATAATAAATCGCAACGCCATTTTGGTTGACAAATGATTGGCGATTTCATACGAATCGGTGTTTTTTTCTCTTTTAAAAGAAAAAGAAACATCGGGGATTTCTAAAGAAGCTGAATTCCATTTCTCAGGAAATCCAGGTTTGATTGTCAATTGATGAGCGAGTGCGTCAGGCTGAATTCCGAAAAGTCCTTCTACCAAAGTTCTTGCCGTCATTCCGATTGGGTCAGCAAAATCTCTGTATAATTCGCCACGAATGGCATCTTGGTACATTAACTGCTCAAATCCACCTGGAGAAGGGCTCAAATACATACTTTCGATTAAGGCACTTTCCCACATTTTAAAAGCTTTTTCGGGATTTCCACCTTGCCAATATGCCAACGAGGTATGCAATTGTTCTGCCAAAGCCACATTGTTAATCGACCAAGTATAAGGTTGCCAATTGGTTGTACTTATCACATACAAATCCTTTTTATCCAAACCATCAACCTGAATTGGAATATGAGGAATTTGCGTATCCACATAACGAAGCATTTCATAATGTTGAAAAGGGTTCCCAAGTTCAGAATCAATCGTATGGTAAATGCTCCAGATTCCGGGAGAATCGTGCAACAATTGTTTCCCTAAACCATCTTTATATTCGGCAAAAATTCCTTTTTCAGGAATCCATAATTTGTCGGCTGTAGCTTTTTCAATTTTGTCTGCTTCGGTTGAAAAAGGTTCTACATTTTGATGCAAAGCTTTTGCAACGGTAGCCATTGTATTATTCGAATAATAATTATACGCCGAAGAATGAATCACCCCTCCGCCACTGTATTGCAAAGCATCACTTGCCCAAATCGACGCATACGCATCATACAGACCATCTTTATCGGTATCGAAATTTCGTTTTTCCCAATCGATATGTCTTTGCAAAACCGGCCACATTTCTTTCATAAAAGTGGTATCGCCCGTCCATTTGAAATGTCGCAACATTTGATCGAAAAAGACCAAATTCATATCATAGTGATGTGCAATTGTATTGTTATCCGGCTTACGGCTGATGTAACCACTACTGAACATCGAAGTGCCCATTTCCTCTTTTTGCCGAGCTAAATTTCGTTCGGCATCAAAAACGACTGGACCAGTTGCGGGTTCGGTAACTTGCGAATGACTATAACTGGTAAAATGCTTTTTGGTTCTGTCATGCCAGCCTAATGGGTCAGCAACATAAGCACCACGCCATGCATTTAATGGCATACGCCACGCCACCGCTCCATGCAGATACGCAGGACTTTCCCAAATTCCATCGGCTGCGATTGCTAATGCGGAGCCTAAAGTATTAATATAAGGATCTGGTGTAGTCACTTTTATTCTGTTGGCTAATCGCAACATTTCTTGCGATGCTTTTTCAAATAGTTGCGCTAAATCAGCTTGACTTTTTTCTTTCGAAGAAACATTGGTATTGAATGACCAAAACAAGTCTTTTTTTGAAATCAAACTTATTTTTCCAACAATTAAATTTTGATTTTCAGGAGAAGAAGCAAACAATTCAAGTGGTGAATTTTGTTGATTGGCATTCGCTACATGTACTTCGGATTGTGGAAAAATTCCCAACAGACTTCTGTCATTGCCCGTTTTCTTTTTGTTGACTTCAGAGCCATATTCCAATACAAAAGAACCTTTATTAATGGTGTATTTATTGCCAATACAATATTCTGGCTTTAAATAAAAAGAAGATTCCGGATCGGCACCAATATCGCCATCCCGACTAAATTTCCTGCCACTGGCTCCGCCGAAAGCCCAGATTAACGACGTGTTTTTATCAATATCAACTGCTGAAACTTTCAGAACAAAACCTTCTTCTTCTGTCAACGCTACGATTTCGAGTTTTAGTTTTCCTTTTGCTAAAATAGCATCCTGAATTTCGTAATACATTTTGCCGTTAGCGTAACGAGTGGTTATCGAACTGGCTTCGGTTATCCATTTGCTTTGCTTTCCATTGGATAAACCGAACTTTAAATTACCTCCCATTCCTGGCATGTACATCGCAAATTCTGGTAAATCTCCAGTTTCTACACGGAACGCAGTATTCGAACCATACAAAGCACGATTGAATTTTCGCGTACCATTTTTTAACAAAAAACCATCTCCATCAGGTACATAATGGATTTTACGTAAAGTTGAAGGGATTTGATTTTTTTCCTGCGCAAAAATTGACATCGAAAACAAGAAGAAGAGTAGAATTGGCTTGATTCTCATAATTTTTTTATAGGTAATTTTAAACTTTTTCACTTTTTATTATTCTAATTAAAAATCAGAAAATTCTAAGAAAGTTAATGATTTTAAAAAAATATTAATCAAAAAAATAAACTTCACACAAATATTAACATCACAATATTGCCATTTTTTTAACACTATTCTATCCTGTACCTACCCGCTTTTGATATAAAATCAATACTTATTTAACATATTAAGCAACATCATAGTACAGGATAGTATATTAAAACTGAACAGCTAGTTTTGAAAATCTATTAATTTAAACCTAAACAAATGAACTCTTTTAGAATTTACACCTTACTTCTACTGACAATCTGTTCATCACATATAGTTTCATCAATGGGTAAAGATGGTACTGAAATTGAGAAACATAATACTTCCAAAAAAGCTTTCACTACAATTCAACCGAAAATTTTCAATTTCGATTCTTCTAAAAAAAGCGACAAATTTACCAACGTACTTTCGGCAATTAATTATGATGAAAACACCGGATATGGCTTTGATTTTGAGACAACTGCCAATGCTAAATTTAGCAAATCAGGCTTAAACATTGACAAAAGCACTTACTTTTCAATAAAAATTCCTGAAGGAAATTATAAAGTCAAAATAACAATTGGCGATGCTTCTAAAGATTGCAATACAACCGTAAAAGCAGAATCCAGAAGAGTAATGCTGAACCAGCTTTTGACCAAAAAAGGAAAATCAGCTATAGCAGAATTCAATGTAAATGTTCGAAATAGTTTTATCAACAACTCAACTTCTATCAAATTAAAAGACAGAGAAAAAGGGGATTTAAACTGGGACAACAAACTAACTTTAGAATTTTTGGGAACAACTAACATTCAAAATATTGAAATTGTTCCGCTTCAAAAAGTGACTTCTGTTTTCTTGGCAGGTGATTCCACAGTAACCGATCAGGATGTAGAGCCTTGGGGTTCCTGGGGACAAATGATTCCGCAATTTTTTAATACAAATGTTGTCATTACCAATTACGCTTGCTCTGGTCTGGCGTTGAGTTCTTTTAAAAGCAGTAATCGTTTGGAAAAAATTAAATCTCAAATTAAAGCAGGTGATTATTTATTTATTGAATTTGGTCATAATGACGAAAAAATAAAAGGTCCAGAAAACACAGCTTGGAAATCGTATTCTGATTTATTGGTCGAATTTATTCAGGTTGCTAAAGACAAAGGAGCTTTTCCAGTTTTGGTTACGCCAACGCAACGTCGTTCTTTCAACACCGATGGTTCATTAAATCAAACTCATGGCGATTTCCCTAATGCGATGCGAGCTGTTGCTAAAAAAATGAATGTGCCTCTTATTGATATTACACAAAAAACAACTTCAATGTATGAAGCTTGGGGAGATGACGAATCCAGAAAAGCTTTTGTTCAATATCCCGCCAATACTTTTCCTGGTCAAACTAAAGCCCTTGAAGACAACACTCATTTTAATGCTTTTGGTGCCAATGAAGTCGCGCTTGCTGTGCTTCAGGGCATTCGTGAATTGGATTTGCCACTGAAAAAAGACATCTTAAAACAAGCACCCAATTACGATCCAAAACATCCCAATTACATTTCAAATTGGACTTTACCGATGAGTTCTCGTTTTGAAGTTGCGAAACCTGATGGTAATTAGAAAAAATAAACATATAATCGATATAAGTTCATTTAGGGAAATGCTGATTTAAAAATAACATATAAGTCATTTAAGTTTTTTAAACTGAATACTAAAACACTGAACACTCTTTTATAAGTTAAAAAATGAATACTAAAATATTCTGAATACATTTAAAACATGAAAATAAAATATACTCTACAAAAGCTTTTTATTGTTGCGATTGCTGTGGCTTCACAAAACATTTTTGCACAACAAACCGATAAAATTTTCCTTTCGGGTAAAGATTTTGAACATCCTGTAAAATGGGATTTTTATTGCACTGACGGAAATAACAGTAAAACCTGGACAACTATCAATGTACCGTCTCAGTGGGAATTAGAAGGTTTTGGCGAATATACTTATGGTCGATGGTATAAAGAACTGAACCAAAAAGAGCCAAGCAAAGAAGAGGGTTTGTATAAATATGAATTCGATGTTCCTGCTGACTATAAAGACAAAGATGTTACCATTACTTTTGCTGGTGCAATGACCGATACAGAGGTGAAAATAAACGGAAAATTGGCCGGACCGATTCATCAGGGTGGTTTTTATGAATTCAAATACAATATCAGTTCTTTATTGAAATTTGGAACAAAAAATACGTTGGAAGTTCATGTTTGGAAACAATCTGCTAACAAATCAGTTAATGGCGCAGAGCGCAGAGCCGACTGGTGGCTATTCGGTGGCATTTACCGCCCGGTTTGGTTAGAAATTGCTCCAAAAGCACACATCAGTCATATTGCTACAGATCCAAAAATGGATGGTTCGATTGCCATTACTTTAGACCTAAAAAACATTTCAAAAAATGCAACAGTTGATGCTACGATTGTTGATTTAAAAGACGGAACCACTTTTCCTGTGAATTCTTTTCCTATCAAAAAAGGAAGTACTCAGGAAATTATCAAAACCCAATTTCAAAATGTAAAACCCTGGAATCCTGAAAACCCGAATTTATACACTTTGCAATTGACATTAAAAGAAAATGGAAAAACGATTCACGAACTTCACGAGAGAATTGGTTTCAGAACTTTGGAATTCAAGAAAAAGGACGGAATTTATGTGAATGGCACCAAAATTATAATGAAAGGAATCAATCGCCATTCCTTTTGGCCAGAAGGCGGACGCAGCACCAGTAAACGCATTAGTTTATTAGATGTAAAATTATTGAAGGACATGAACATGAACGCCGTTCGCGGTCATTATCCTCCAGACGATCACTTTTTGCAAGTTTGTGATTCGTTAGGATTATTTGTTTTGAATGAATTAGCGGGTTGGCAAAACTCTTATGACACCAAAACTGGTACACAATTGGTTCGCGAAACCGTAGAACGTGATGTGAATCATCCATCGGTAATTATTTGGGACAATGGAAATGAAGGTGGATGGAATTATGATGTCGATAAAGTTTTTGAACAATACGATCCTCAAAAAAGAATTGTGGTTCATCCTTGGTCTGATTTTAATGGTTGGGATACGCACCATTATCCAACATTTTTAACGGGTATGCATCGATTCAACAGTGGAGAAAATGTATTTTTCCCAACAGAATTCATGCACGGAACTTACGACAACGGTCACGGAGCTGCTCTGGAAGATTTCTGGACACGTTACAAACAAAGTCCGTTGTTTGCCGGCGGATTTATGTGGGCGATGTTAGATGAAGCCGTATTCCGTTCTGACTGGAAAGGGGAAGCAAAATTTGATTCCAAAGGTTCTTTGGCTGCGGATGGAATTTTGGGACCTCATCGCGAAAAAGAAGGCAGTTATTATACGGTTAAAGAAGTTTGGGCTCCGATTCAATTTGCTCCAAAACAAGTGACAGATAGCTTTGATGGTTCGTTTTTGATTACGAATGATTACCTGTTCAGTAACTTGAATTCCTGCAAAATGGAATATAAAATAATAAAATCAGATGCTGATATTCTTTATACCGACGCTGTTGCAAAAGAAATAAACTCTGGAAAAATCGACATTCCAAGTATTGAACCTGGTGAAACCCGTAAAATCAAATTCGCTGTTCCTGCCAACTTTTTGGAGGGAGATGTTCTGTCAATAACTGCTCAGGATCAATTCGGAAAAGAAATTTATACGTGGACTTGGCCGATACATAAAGCTAAATTTTATGCTTCGAAATTCTTAGTTTCCAAAGCCACAAAAGCGAAAGCTACTGTGACACTCAACGGAAATGAAATCATTTTGTCCGGAGACAAAGTTACGGTGACATTAGACAGTACAACTGGAGAAATTCTAACCGTTAAAAATGCAACTTCAGTAATTCCTTTAACAAATGGGCCACGCCCTATCGGGATGAAATGGAAGCTGAAAGACGTTCAGACTTTGCAAGAAGGAGAAAATGCAGTTTGTAAAATTTCCTATTCTGGTGGATTAGATTCTGTAAAATGGATTATGTGTCCAGATGGAAGATTTAAAATGGAACTCATCGCTTTGAAAAATGCTGAGAACGCTGGTGGTTTTGATGGCGCTTATTTTGAAGATAAAATCAACTCGTTTGGAATCACATTCAGTTTTCCTGAAAAAGAAGTTACGGGTATAAAATGGTTTGGAAGAGGGCCTTACCATGTTTGGAAAAACAGAATCAAAGGAACTACTTACGGTGTTTGGGAAAAGAATTACAATACAACTATAACGGGAGAAAGTTTTGAAAATTTGGTTTATCCTGAATTCAAAGGCTATCATGCCAATTTATTTGGAGCCAATTTAAAAGCGGGTGCGTCATCGTTCAAAGTTTTTAGTGAATCTGAGAATCTATTCTTAAGATTATTCACTCCTGATTTGCCTAAAAATGGTTTCCCGGGCAGTAATCCACAACCTGCATTTCCAGAAGGTGATATCTCTTTTATGTATGAAATTCCAGCGATGAGAGATTTCAAACCATTGGAACAACAAGGTCCTGAAAGCCAGCCAACCAATATCCGTATCAAAAAAGGAGATGATGGAATATCGATGAATTTATGGTTTGATTTTAGAGATAAATAACGAATATTAAAATAAAAAGGCACGCAGATTTGGCAGATTTAGCAGATTTCTTGTTGCTAATCTGCGTGTAAATAAAACAATAATTAGCCACATATTAAAATGATTTTCACTGATTAATCTTTAAAGTCTTTTTAATCTGTGGCAAAAAAATCTGCTAAATCTGCTAAATCTGCGTGAAAAAAACAACCAAACATTTTAATCATTTAATCTGTAGCAAAAAAAAACAACCTATATGAAACTAACTAAATTTATAGCTTTATTGTGCGTAACCGTACTTTTTTTAAACTTTAGCAAAAAAACACAAACCAAACCAACCGTTTTTATTGTTGGAGATTCAACTGTAAAAAATGGAAGCGGTAAAGGTGATGGCGGTCTTTGGGGTTGGGGAGATTTCATTGGGCAATTTTTAGATCTGAATAAAATATCCATTCAAAACCATGCTTTGGGAGGAACCAGTAGCCGTAGTTTCCAAGACAAAGGATTATGGGAACCAGTTTTTAAACAACTAAAAAAAGGCGATTACGTACTCATTCAATTTGGACATAATGATAATGGGCCAATAAATGACACGGTAAGAGCGAGAGGAACTTTTAAAGGAATTGGTGAAGAAACTCAAGAAATTGATAATCTTTTGACTCACAAACACGAAACAGTTCACTCTTATGGTTGGTACATTCGAAAATTAGTGAAAGATGCCAAATCAAAAGGAGCCATTCCGATTGTTTTTTCTCCAATTCCAAGAAACGATTGGAAAGACGGAAAGATTATTCGCAACAATGAATCTTATGGTTTATGGGCGAAACAAATTGCCGAACAGGAGAAAGTTACTTTCATCGATTTGAATGCGATCATGTCGGATGCATTGGATAAAATTGGCGAAAATAACGTTACAGGAACTTATTTTTACGAAAGAGATCATACACATACTTCGGCAAAAGGAGCTGTTGTATCCGCAACTTCTATTGTAAATGGACTTAAAAAAAGTGACAATTCTTTGAAAAAATATATTTTAGCCAATCCGAAAATCACACTACCTGCAAAGAAAAAGGTGTTCTTAATTGGTGATTCTACAATGGCAAACAATGGTAACAATCCAAATGCTGTGGGTTGGGGCGTAGAATTTCCTAAATATGTTGACACAACTAGAATAGAAGTTATCAATAAAGCCAGAGGTGGAAGAAGCAGTCGCACCTATGAATTTGAAGGTTTATGGAAGGAAGTAAGAGATCAATTGCAACCAGGAAATTTTGTCATTATTCAGTTTGGACACAATGATGCCGGAGCTGTTGACAAAGACAAATACAGAGGTTCTCTAAAAGGAAATGGTACTGAAACTCAACTTGTAAATCGGGCTGATAGTATCAAAGAAACGGTGCGTACTTTTGGTTCTTATATCGAAAGATACATTAAAGAAGCCAAGGAAAAAGGAGCAATTCCGATTGTGATGAGCCAAACCGTTCGAAACGAATGGCCAAATGGCAAGCCTGAACTAAGAGACGAAAGCTACAACAAATGGTCAAAAATTGCTGCCGAAAATCAAGGCGCGGATTTCATCGATTTGAATGTGATCATTGCTCAAAAATACGAGGCTTTAGGTCAGGAAAAAGTAAAAACATTTTTCCCAAAAGATCACACGCACACTGGTGTTGAAGGAGCCAACTTTAATGCTCTCACTGCTGCTGAAAGCATTAAAAATTTAAAAAAATGTGTGCTAAGAGAATATATGGAGATTCCTAAAATAAAAAAGGAATAATATCTATATATGAAAAAATACATCTTATTACTAACTATTATCTTAACTTCATGTTCAACTCTAAAAATAGAGGAGCAAATAGTTCATGATTTGATAAAAGGAAAAATTTTGAATAGTCACATAAAAAATCTACCTAAATATCTAATAGAAGATGCAAATTCGTCTCAAATTATTATTAATTACTACGAAATGGCTCTTGCCGATAAGAACTTAGATAACTATAAAAGAAGAATTGATTTTCGGCCGCAAAATTTTTCCAATTGGCCTATTGATAATGAAGAAATTAATAAAATACGTAAAATTCAAGAAAAAGAGAATTTAAGTTATAAATGGGAAGCCTTAAAATTTAAAAATCTTGACATACCTGTAATTAGTGAAAATGAATTATTCTCAAAAATTGATAATAACATTCTACCAACTAATACTATTGGACTTATTATATCAAAACCAATTTTAAGTTTGAATAAGAAATATGCTCTTATAGAATATAGCAATATATATTACGTTGGTGGAACTAAAACAACGTTTTTTTTAATGGAAAAGATAGATGGAAAATGGGCTGTGAAACTAGAAATATTTAATACTAATGAGTAAATTTTATTAAAAGACTTAACTACAAACTATCCAGTAACTAATCCACTAGTTAGTTTAAGCAGGAATAAAATAGATTTTGATTTAATTTGAAATAAAATTTATTGTACAAACGCTTTATCGGTTGGACAAAATAAATCACATTAATGAAACCAATTAACCAACAAATCAGGACGATTCTAATCATTATATTTATCGGAATTTATTCTTTAGGAATTGCGCAGAAAAACAAATTAACCGCTATTCACTCTGGAATCCCTTGGTTTGACAATAATGGAAATGTGGTAAGTGCTCATGGTGCTGGAATTATAAAAGACAATAATCGATATTATCTTTTTGGTGAATACAAAAGTGATTCTAGCATTGATTTTGCAGGATTCAGTTGCTATTCTTCTGCCGATTTATACAACTGGAAATTTGAAAATATAGCGCTTCCTGTTCAAGAATCTGGCAAACTTGGTCCCAGCCGAATTGGCGAAAGACCCAAAGTAATGAAATGTCCAAAAACAGGCGAATACGTTATGTTTATGCATACTGATGACCTTAAATACAAAGACCAATGTGTAGGTTATGCTACCTCCAAAACGGTTAATGGTATTTATACTTTTCAGGGAGCCGTGTTATTTAATGGACAACCCATCAAAAAATGGGACATGGGTGTTTTCCAAGATACTGATGGAAGTGGTTACATTATTACGCATTCGGGAAATCTTTATAAACTTAGTGATGATTACAAAAGCGTTACCGAACAAATCGTAAAGGATATGACCGGACAATGTGAAGCTCCTGTTATTTTCAAAAAAGACAATATTTATTTTTGGTTAGGTTCTGGTTTAACTTCTTGGGAACGCAACGATAATTACTATTTTACCGCCACTTCACTAAAAGGACCTTGGAAATCACACGGTAATTTTGCGCCAAAAGGTTCCTTAACTTGGAATTCTCAAACTACCGCTATCCTCCCAATCACAGGTTCTAAAGAAACCTCTTATTTGTTTATGGGTGATCGCTGGGCGTTTCCACATCAAAAATCGGCTGCGACTTATGTTTGGCAGCCTTTAATTGTAAAAAACGATTCGCTTTCTTTACCTGATTATAAAGAAAATTGGCAAATCAATACCACAACTGGCGAATGGTCTTCTTTTACTTTAAAAGGAAAAAAAATTGAAAATTCAGATTTAAAAAGCATCAAATACTCTGAAGGCTGGTCAAATAAATCAGTTTCTACAGATTCCTTTTCCGATAGCCGTTCGGATGTGAAAGGAGCTTCTTTTTTAATAAATTTTAATGGTACTCAAATTGGTTTATACGGTGTTGCTCGTCCAAATGGAGGTTATGCTCAAGTTGAAATTAAAGACGTTTCTGGAAAAACCATTCAATCACATCTTATTGAAATGTATTGCAAATATCCAGAGTCTTCTTTAAAATATTTAAGTCCTAAACTAAAAAAAGGCAATTATAAACTAATCGTAACCGCTGTCGGAGAACATGGCAATTGGTACAAAAAAGATGGTACAGAATTTGGAAGTACTGGAAATTTTGTTTCTGTTAATTCTGTTATAATTTGTGAATGATGATTATAAACTTCTGAATTAATACCTTTTTGATTTAAAGGATTATATTGAATTCCAAAGGTGAAAGCAATAAAACTTATTTTTTACCGCAGATTCGCAGATTATTTAAATATAATTTCATTTTAAAATTTGCGAATCTGCGGTTGATTTAGTTATAATACCTTTTGAACACAAATATAATCCAAAACAATTCCTGTTTGATTTACTGAAATGGTAATTTTCTTGTTTTTAGTTCCAGATACTGTAAAAGGAACTTTTACAATTGCGCTGTTTCTCAACACATTTTCTTTCCAGGTTATATCGCGGTCTTTGGTGTTTATTTTAAATGAACTGGCTGGATTTTTATCCACCTGAACAAAAACTTCATGATCAAAATTATTAGAATGTGTTGGTAAAAAATGAATTTCGGCTACATAATTTCCATTACTTGAAACCTCAAATTCATACGAAACCGCTGGTTTTTCATTTTTAAAATAATGCTGGTTTAACGGAAAAAGTGTCAATGCATTATTGCTATATCCCAAACCATTTATCGTTTGCCATTTGTAATTGTCACTGATTTGTGTTGACGCAAATTGATTGGCCTGAATGATAATTGGCTCTGATTTTTTCGAATCTTCTTTCGTAAATGTATTTTTAGCAACCGAATCAAAAACGGGTAAATTTCTAGGTTGCATCGACATCATATTATTCCACTTTCCTTTGCTCATTTTGGTATTATAAAAATCGGTCAGTTCTTTTATGTTTCCAAAAGCTTC
>Ga0308157_10000987_pt1 | contig 69560 bp, 58 predicted proteins | sample PhyBR1_FD_201035 | JGI IMG/M metagenome (GOLD analysis project Ga0308157, IMG submission 201035) | Phyllosphere microbial communities from UC Gill Tract Community Farm, Albany, California, United States - DLSLB.R1 | ecosystem: Host-associated > Plants > Phyllosphere > Unclassified | place: USA...
GAACACGTTCTCGCTGTACGACGTCGTCCACTGCATCGCGACCTCGAGCGCGATCTTGCGATCGGTGTCCTCCGTCTCGAACGAGATGATCTCCTCGTGCACGCGCTCGGAGCGGCGCGCGTTGTTGAGGTAGTCGACGTAGTCCATGAGGCCGTTCTCGTAATAGAACACGTCACGGCGCTGCTGGGCCTCGGGCGTGCCTTCCGAGTCTTCGACCTCTTCGATCGATCCTGCGCGCTCGTCGTAGAGCTCGATCGTCAGGCCCTTGTTGAGGAACGCCATCTGCTGGAAGCGGGTGCGCAGGATCTCGTACTCGAAATCGACCGTCTCGGTGAAGATCTCGCCGTCGGGCCAGAAGGTGATCGACGTGCCCGTCTGCTCCGTCGCGTCGCCGCGTTCGATCGGCGAAACGGGGTGGCCGCCGTTCTCGTAGGCCTGACGCCAGACGTAGCCGTCGCGCATGATCACCGCTTCGAGACGCGTCGACAAGGCGTTCACGACCGACGAGCCGACGCCGTGCAGACCACCCGAGACCGCGTATCCGCCGCCGCCGAATTTGCCGCCCGCGTGGAGCACCGTCAGCACGACCTCGAGGGTCGACTTGCCCTCTTTCTTGTTCTCGGCGACCGGGATCCCGCGACCGTTGTCATCGACGCGCAGACCGCCGTCTTCGAGCAGTGTCACCTTGATCGTGTCGCAGTACCCCGCGAGCGCCTCGTCGACCGAGTTGTCGACGATCTCGTACACGAGGTGGTGCAGACCGCGCGGCCCCGTGGAACCGATGTACATGCCGGGGCGCTTGCGCACCGCCTCGAGCCCCTCGAGAACCTGGATGGCGTCAGCGCCATACTCGTTCGTCACTTTATCGTGAGGGGTCTCGTTCGTCATGAAAGCATTGCTCCTTGTCGTATGCGCAGCATCTCTCAGTTTACCCGTTCGAGATGCGAATAGCGGCGTAACAGGCCCTCTCCGGCGAGAAAAACGCCTCGGATGGGTCCCATCCCGTCCTAGCCGTATGTATCGCGCGGGCCGCGCCCCTGCACGCGTCTGAAGCCATGTTTCCAGGTGGGTACGTCCGGCCCGAAGAACCGGATCTCCTTCACCCCTGAATCCGGGTACTCCTCGAGCACCCGGGTCAGGAAGCTCGCGCGCATGAGATGCATCTGTCGGCCGCGTGCGGTCGAATCGCAGCGCACGACCACGAGACCCTGCGCGAACGTCTCGATGTACGAGTGCGCTGCGTTGTCCTCGCCCGCGATGCGCTCCCAATTGAGGGCGAGCTCCTCGCGCTCGAGCTGCGGCCGCCATCCGCTCGATGCCGTCAGCGCCTCGATCGCATCGCCGAGCGTTCCGGGATCCCGCCCCTTCGCGAACGGCTGGCTGCCGTCGGGATCGCCGCGCCGACGGCGCTTACGACGCGCGGCCTGGCTGAGCGGCAGGCCGCGCAGCCGCAGATAGGTCGCGATCGTCTCCGGAACGTCGGGAGGACGTTCGTCGCTCACGACGACTCCTCGAAAGGATGCTCCGCGAGCGGTCCCAGGATGCGACCGGACTCGATGCGCACGGCGCCGCCGCGCAGCGACTCGGGGATGTCCCGCGCCACCGCGGCCGTGACGATCACCTGCTCGTAGTCGGCGACGACGTCGGCGAGCCGCGCGCGACGGGCCGCATCGAGCTCCGCGAACACATCGTCGAGGATCAGGATCGGGTCGCCGCCCGGCGACTCCTGTCGCAGCAGCTCGGCGGAGGCCAAGCGCAGCGACAGCACGATCGACCATCCCTCGCCGTGCGAGGCGTACCCCTTCACCGGCAGACCGCGAAGGCGCAGCACGAGATCGTCACGATGCGGACCCACCAGCGTCAGCCCGCGCTCCAGCTCCTGCGCGCGCTTCGCGAGGAGCGCGGCTCGGAACTGGGCAGGCGTATCCCCGACCGCGATCTCCGAGGCCTCGTCCTCTTCGGGATCCGTGCCGCCGATCGACAGTGCCCACGCCACCCCCGGCTCGTGGTCCTCGCCCGCGATCGCCGCGTAGGCACGCGCCAGGGGATCCTCGAGATCTCGCGCGAGCCGCACGCGCGCGTCGATGATCTGCGACCCGAGTGCGATCAGCTTGTCGTCCCAGACCTCGAGCGTCGTCAGCTGCTCGATCTTCATTCCCCGGGCGCGCGCCGACTTCAGCAGGGTGGTGCGCTGCTTCAGAGTGCGGTCGTAGTCGGCGATGATGCTCGCCATGCGCGGTGTGCGCTGCACGAGCAGCTGATCGGCGAACCGGCGTCTGGCCGACGGATCTCCCCGCACGATCTGCAGATCCTCCGGCGCGAACAGCACCGCCTGCGCATAGCGGGGCAGCTCGTTCGCGCGCACCGGATTCCCCGATACGCGCGCCTTGTTCGAGCCCTGCTTGTTGATCTGCAGCTCCAGCGTGACCGTGCGCGACCCGTGCGCGAGCCGCGCCCGCACGAAAGCCGCGTCCTCGCCGTCGCGCACGAGGGGCGCGTCAGACGTCACCCGGTGGGATCCGAGGGTCGCCAGATAGGCGACCGCTTCTGCCAGATTGGTCTTGCCCTGCCCGTTGCGCCCGACCAAGAGGTTGGTTCCGGGGCGCAGATCGAGCTCCGCCTCGGCGTAGTTGCGGAAGTCGACGAGGCTGAGATGCTCGACGATCACGACCCGCGCCTAGCGCAGCAGCAGGTTGGGCTGCAGCAGGTACTTGAAGTTGTCGCTCGCGGCGTTCTCGACCGATGTCTGCGCCATCACGAGGATCGGGCTCAGCTTGTTCGCGTTGTCGCTCGACGTGAAGGTGATGCGGGCGAACTCGCTCTTGACCGCACCGAGCGCCTCGAGCAGATACTGCGGGTTGAGGCCGAGCGTGACGTCGTCGCCGCCTGTCAGCGTGGAATCGACCGACTCGGACGCGCGCGCCTGGTCGCCGCCGGCCGCGTCCATCGTCACGTCGTTCTGGGCGAACGTGAACCGCAGCGGCGCCGAGCGGTCGAGCACGAGCGCCACGCGTCGCACGGCCTCGGTGAGGTCGCTCGTCGACACGACCGCGTAGTGACCGGTCTGATCGGGGAACAGTCGCTGCACCGGCGGGAAGTTGCCCTTGATGAGAAGCGACGTCACCGTCTTGTTGCCCGCGGTGAAGGCGATGATCTCGCGGTCGCCCTCGCCCGAAAACGCGATCGAGATGTTGCCGCCGTGCGCGAAGGTCTTGCCGACCTCGATCAGGGTGCGGGCAGGAACCAGCGCCTGGACGTCCTGCTGGTCGCCGTCCCAGTCGATCGTCCTGAGGGCGACGCGGTAGCGGTCGGTCGCGACGAGGCTCAACGTGTTGTTCGTGACGGCGAGCTGCACGCCCGTGAGCACGGGCGTGACGTCGTCGCGCGACGCGGCGAAGGCCACCTGCGCGATCGCGGTCGAGAAGTCTTCGCCGGGCACGACGCCCGACTGGCCCGTGACCTCGGGAATCGCCGGGTATTCCTCGACGGGCATAGACGCGAGCGCGAACCGAGCCGGACCGCAGACGACGGCCACATTGCCGTCCTCCTCCGTCGAGATCTCGATCGGTGCGTTCGGAAGGCGGCTGGCGATGTCGTTGAGCAGACGGCCGTGCACGAGGATCGTGCCCGGCTCGTCGATCGTGGCCTCGATCGTCGTGCGGGCCGATGCTTCGTAGTCGAAAGCAGACAGGGAAAGGGATCCGTCGGTGCCGGCCTCGATGAGCACGCCCGCGAGGATCGGCTGCGGGTTGCGCTGCGGCAGCAGCTTGACGACGAACGAGACCGCTTCGCTGAAGACGTCTCGGTTCACGTGGAACTTCACGTAGCTCTCCCTCAGATGCGTGTGGATCGGTGCGACACGCTCCGCGCAGAACGCGGATGTCGCGGGAGACCAATGCTAGTAGCTCCCATGCCCCCGCGACGAACCCCGATCCGTGGTGGTCATTGGAGCGCCCCTTGGATAAGAGAGATCTCTTAACAGCGTTAACAGCTGTGGAGAATGTGGATAACTCTGTGGACGTCAGATGCGAGTAGGGAACCACATCGTTGTCATCTGTGGACGGGCTGCGAACGAGTCGTGCATGCTCCGAGGGCGGTACAGACGGCGCCCACAGCACCTTTCACAGCCGCAGAGCGTGTCGTACACAGATCGCACGGCGTGTTTCCACAGTTATCCACAGCTTATCCACACCGTGGAGAACTCTTAACAGCGCGAGGCGGATGCCGCCTGAGCACCTGTGGAGAACGTGGGGATAACTCAGCGTCGACCGAGCTGAGCAGTGATCTCCTGCACCTGGTTGTACAGCTGACGCTTCTCTTTCATGAGCTGCGTGATCTTCTTCGTGGCGTACATCACGGTGGTGTGATCGCGGCCGCCGAAGAGCTGGCCGATCTTCGGCAGTGAGAGATTCGTGCGCTCGCGGCAGAGGTACATCGCGATCTGTCGGGCCTGGGCGATCGCCTGTGCACGGCCCGGGCCGTAGAGGTCGTCGACCGTGATCTTGAAGTAGGCCGCGGTCGCTTGGATGATGTCGGTCGGAGAGACGACCGTGTCCTCCGGCTTGTCGACGATGTCGCGCAGCACGCCCTCGGCGAGCTCCCTGCTCACCTCGGAGCGATTGAGGCTCGCGAACGCGGAGACGCGGATCAGCGCGCCCTCGAGCTCGCGGATGTTGGTCGAGACGCGTGAGGCGATGTACTCGATGACGTCTTCGGGGATGTAGATGCGTTCGCTCGACGCCTTCTTGCGCAGGATCGCAATGCGCGTTTCGAGGTCGGGCGCCTGCACATCGGTGATGAGCCCCCATTCGAACCGCGAACGCATGCGGTCCTCGAACCCGGTCAGCAGGCGGGGCGCGACATCGCTCGTGATCACGACCTGCTTGTCATGGTCGTGGAGCGTGTTGAAGGTGTGGAAGAACGTCTCCTGCGTCTCAGCCTTGCCCTGCAGGAACTGGATGTCGTCGATCAGCAGGATGTCGAGGTCGCGGTAGCGGGCGTTGAACGCGGCGCCGCGGTTGTTCGCGATGGAGTTGATGAAGTCGTTCGTGAACTCTTCGCTCGAGACATAGCGCACGCGCACGCCCGGGAAGAGGTTCTGCGCGTAGTCGCCGATCGCGTGCAGCAGGTGGGTCTTGCCGAGGCCGGAATCGCCGTAGATGAACAGCGGGTTGTACGCCTTCGCGGGAGCCTCCGCCACGGCGACCGCGGCGGCATGCGCGAACCGGTTGGACTGTCCGATGACGAAGTTGTCGAACGTGTACTTCGGGTTGAGTCGGGTCTCGCTGCGCGGCTGGGGATGCGGCTGCTCGATCGGGCGCGACGACCGATCCTGCTGCGGTTCCGGATCGGCCTGCTGCGGCAGGGGCGACGGATCCGGAACGTACTGCTGTGCCGCGAGCTCGGGGTTGGTCACGACGCGGAAGGAGGTGACGCTCTCATCGCCGACGCGGGCGATGGCATCCATGAGCGGCTCGCGCATGCGCTTGTTCAGCTGGCCGGCAGTGAGATCGTTCGGCACATCCAGGTAGAGGGATCCGCCCATCACACCCTGCGGCACGGCGAGATTCAGGAACCCTTCGAGCTGGGGAGTGACGCGCTCGTCCTGCTCCAGCTCATCGAGCACGAGACGCCAGATCGGTACGTTCGGAACGTCAGCCATCCGTTCGCCTCCCAATTTTGCACAGCCTGTGGATAACTTGGAATACGCTAGTCAGGTCCGCGCGATGTCGCAAACCCCATTCGCCGGATCCGCGTGTCTTCGACGGGGGAAGTGGTGTCCTGTGGGGATACTGACAGGTTGACCTCGCAGTTTGCCAGGGGTTCTCGCCTCGACGTAGACTGTTGCGGTTGACTTGTGCCCGCGGTGGGCATTTCTGAAAGACGTCTCCGGCCCGATGTGTTCCGGTGACACGAACTCCCGGAGTGAGTATGAGCAAGCGCACTTTCCAGCCCAACAACCGTCGTCGCGCCAAGAAGCACGGCTTCCGTGCTCGCATGCGCACCCGTGCCGGCCGCGCGATCCTGAACGCGCGCCGCGGCAAGGGCCGTACCGAGCTCTCCGCGTAACGCACGAGCGGCACGTCGTACGTGCTCTCCCGGCCGCAGCGGATCACCCGCGGAATCGACTATCGAACAGTCGTCCGCAGGGGTGTGCGGCGCGCGGGCGAGGTGCACGTGCTGCACGTCGTGGACTCGGGTGAAGACCGACTTCCGCGGTTCGGATTCATCGTGTCGAAGGCTGTGGGAAACGCCGTGACCCGCAACACCGTGCGGCGTCGGCTCAAGGCGATCTGCCTCGAGTCGACGCCGCGGGTGCGCCGGGGGGCCGACGTCGTGATCCGAGCGCTTCCGGCGTCGGCGACTGCACCGTTCGCCGAACTGCGGCGCGACGTCTTTCGCAGCATCGAGCGCAAGGCGGCGCCGTGAGCGTGCTTCCCGCGTCGGCCATCGGGTCGGCGCGGTTTCGCGTATCCGACCCGGCGCTGATCCCTCGCAACGTCGGAATTCTTCTGATCACCGCATACCGGGCGACGATCTCGAAGCTCTACGGCGACGTGTGTCGCTACTTCCCCTCCTGCTCCGCGTACGCCGTGACCGCGCTTCAGCAGCACGGCCTCGTGAGAGGATCGGGTATGGCCGTCGCGAGGATCGCGAGGTGCCACCCGTGGGCCGCTGGCGGCGAAGACGACGTGCGTCTTCATTCCGCTTATTCATATGACCTGACCCCGCGCGGCTTCGTAGTGTCGCGTCGAAAGGACTGACTTTCCGTGGGCGACTTCTTCGGAACAATCCTCTTCCCCATCCGCTGGGTGATCGAAGCGATCCTCGTCGGCTGGCACTGGGTGTGGACGTCCATCGGCCTCCCCGGCAATGGCGGCCTCTCCTGGGTTCTCTCGATCCTCGGCGTCGTCGTCGTGGTGCGTCTGGCGATCTTCCCGCTGTTCGTGAAGCAGATCAACAGCCAGCGCAAGATGATGGAACTCGGACCTCAGATGAAGAAGGTCCAGGAGAAGTACCGAGGCAAGAAGGATCAGCTCTCGCGCGAGGCGCAGATGCGCGAGACGCAGGCGCTGTACAAGAAGCACGGCACCTCGCCTGTGTCGGGGTGTCTGCCGATGCTCGTGCAGATGCCGATCTTCCTTTCGCTGTTCTGGACGCTCCGCGATATCGCGACATGGCACGCCGAGGGGCACGGCGGCCTCAACAAGTGGCTCTTCACCGCCGATAAGGTTTCGCAGTTCGAAGACGCCATGCTCTTCGACATCGCGCCGCTGTCGAAGACGCTGATCGACCACTTCCAGCACCCGATGGCGACGTCGACGGCCGCGATCGTGATGATGATCGTGCTGGTCGCGCTGATGATCGCGACGCAGTTCCTCACGCAGCTGCAGATCGTCTCGAAGAACCTCTCGCCCGAGGCGAAGCAGGGTCAGGCCTACCAGATGCAGCGCGTCATGCTCTACATCATTCCGTTCGCGATGATCTTCTCGGGCGTCTTCTTCCCGCTGGGCGTGGTGACGTACTGGTTCTTCAACAACCTGTGGACGATGGCGCAGCAGTTCTACATCATTCGCGAGAACCCGACTCCCGGGTCGGAGGCCGCGAAGGCCCGCGAAGAGCGCGTTGCCAAGAAGGGCAAGCGCATCAGCGCGAAGGGCAAGGTCGTCTCGATCGAGGAATACGAGCGCGAGCAGGCCGAGATCGCGCGTCAGGTGGAGCTGGAACGGCAGGCGAAGGCCAAGCGGGTTCAGCCGAAGAGCGCCAAGCGCGCGAAGAAGGACGCGCAGCAGGCCGCGCAGCAGAAGAAGCAGGGCCCGAACGACGGGGGACAGGCGAAGTCGGCACCGAAGGCGCCGGCGTCTGAAGAGTCGTCGGGCACGACCGCGAACGGTGAGGGGAAGACCGTATGACCACGTCAGATGACGCTCCGACGGCAGAACAGCTGGAGCGCGAAGGCGATACGGCCGCCGACTTCATCGAGGGCCTGCTCGACATCGCAGACCTCGACGGTGATCTCGAGCTCGACGTGCGACAGGGCCGTGCTTACGTGTCGGTCGAGAGTGACGATGAGTCACTGCGGCCGCTCGCGGACCCGAACGTCGTGCAGGCGCTGCAGGAGATCACGCGCTTGGCGGTGCAGCGCGAGACGGGCGAGTTCTCACGCCTGATCCTCGACGTCGCCGGATCCCGTGATGCGCGCCGCAGCCAGCTCTCGGTGCTCGTGGATCAAGCCATCGAACGCCTGGACGGGGGCGCATCGCAGGCATCGCTGCCGGCGATGAGCTCGTACGAGCGCAAGATCGTCCACGACATCGTGGCCGAACGCGGGTACGTCTCAGAGTCGTACGGTGAGCGCGCCGACCGTCACGCGGTGGTGCGCAAGGCGTGAGTTCCGTTCTCGAGCAGGAGCCCGCCGCGGCCGGTCAGCTGTTCGGCGATCGCATCGACCTGGCGCGCCGGTTCGCGTCGGCGCTGGCCGAGCACGGTGAGGAGCGGGGGCTCATCGGTCCGCAGGAGCTCCCGCGCCTCTGGACCCGTCACATCCTCAACTCGGCGGTCGCCGCGCCCCTTTTCCCCGAAGGACGCGCGGGCGATGTCGGCTCGGGCGCGGGGCTGCCGGGAATCGTGCTCGCGATCGCCCGGCCCGATGTCGAATGGGTTCTCATCGAGCCGATGGAGCGTCGGTGCGCGTGGCTGATCGAGCAGGTCGAGTCGCTGGGACTGGAGAACGTCATCGTCGAGAGGGCCCGTGCTGAAGAGGCCGGCCGCTACGAGGGCATGCTCGATGCCGTGACCGCGCGCGCGGTGTCGGCGCTGCGCACGCTGATCCCCTGGACCGCACCGCTCGCACGCGACGGCGGCGAACTGATCCTGTTGAAGGGTCAGAGCGTCGATGCCGAGATCGACAAGGCGGCGAAGGTGATCCGCAAGCACAAGCTGTCGAACACCCGCGTCGAGATCATCGGCGAGGGCATCATCGCAGAGCCGACCCGCGTCTTTCGCGCGACCGTTCGCGCGTAGCGGCTGATCATCCGTCGCGCAGGGCGCGGCTGATCGCGCTTGTGAGCGCCGTGACCTGCACCCAGAGGGCGATGGCGACGACGGGACGTGCGAGGAACCGTGTGATGGGCGCAATGAGGCGTCGCAGCCCTGCGGGGCCCGCCCCTCGCACCCATGCGAAGCGCACGGTGACATCGGACCCGCCCGGCACCGGATCGATATCGATGGAGATCCGGCGACGATTCGCACGCGGGGCGTCGGGATAGCGCATCTCCCACGTGACGTGACGCGGCTCGGTCGCGGCGGTGCGCGCGATCTCCTGTCGCACCACATTCGACCGCACTCTCAACCGTTTGCCGCCCGGCGCTTCGGTACGCGTTTCGCCGACCCAGGAGCCGTTCGCGCGCCGTATGCGGGCGAGGTTCATGTCCCATTCCGGCAGCCGCTCGGGATCGGACACGAATGCCCACACGTCGTCGACCGGGGCCGGAACGAAGGCTGTTCGCGTGCGGGAGAGGCGACCGCCCGCGGGAGGATGGACGCTCGGAGCGTGGGGAGCGTCGTCGAGACGAGAGGCGACGTCGGCTGGTGTCGTGCCGAGCCGCTGGAGGAGATCTTCGATCGTCCCGCTGCGCTCGACGAGCGCAGCGCGCAGCACCGCCTCGGTATCGCCTTTCCTTCCGTGCGAACCGCTGTCGGTGAGCAGCTTCGTCGCGCGGTCGGTCCACTCGTGTCCGTTCTCGAAGGCGGCACGAATTCGACCGTCTCCGGGCAGCTCAGCGTTGATTCCGAGCGTCGCGAGCTGCTCGCGGTGCTGGTCGGCGACCGCCTGCCGCGCGGCATGGAGGGTGATGCCGGTGCTGCGTAGGGCGCGGCCCGCGGATCCGTCGTCGAGCACGAGCGCGAGCAGCACGTGCTCGATCTCGATGTCGCGCACCCCGAAGCGGGATGCCTCCTCGCTCGCTGCGACCGTGAGGTCGTAGCTGGTGGCGATGATTCGGCTCACCCTGTTCATGAGGCTCTCCTCGGTACGTCGATCGTCGGGTCGATGCGCTTCGAATACTTCTTGTGCACGGCCTGCCGGCTGACGCTGAGTGCGTCGGCGATCTGCTGCCACGTCATTCCTGCGCGAAGGGCTGCCTCGACCTGTCGCAGCTCGAGAGCGTCGGCGAGGGCGCGCAGCGAGGTGACGGCGCGGAGCCCCGCGCGTGGGTCCGTCGTGTCTGCCGCCGTTTCGGCGACCTGCGTCGAGTCCATGCTGTCAACCTACATTGCTTACTCGGTTCGTGTCAACCAAAGTTGCTTGCGTGTGCGGCGGTGCGGTGTGGCACGCTGAGAGGGTGATCCGTGACATCGAGCTCGTCTACGACGAGCCACGCGATGTTTCCGGCGTCTTGGCGTGGATGGCGCCTCGCGCAGTCACAGGTGTCGAGACGGCTGCGGGGGCGAGTTTCGAGCGCACCGTACGCTTGACCGGCGGGCCCGCCTGGTTCCGTGTGCGGGCCGAGGACGGCCTGTTCCTCGATGCTGAGGTGACGGATCCAGCGGATCTTGACGATCTCGTGGCTCTGGTGCGGCGCGTCTTCGATCTGGACGCCGACGGGTCGACCATCGACGCATCGCTTCGTGCGATCCCGGAGGTCGCGTCGTTGGTCGCACGGGTGCCGGGGATCCGTGTGCCGGGAGCAGTGGACCCCTTTGAGATGCTCATCCGCGCGATGGTGGGACAGCAGATCTCCGTTGCAGCGGCCCGTACGCATCTGACGCGTCTGGCCGACGCGCTCGGCGAGCGGATCGTCATCGCGGGGCGTGAGCGGGTGCTGTTCCCGTGTCCTGCACGGATCGCCGCCCACGGGGCCGACGTGCTGCGCGGGCCGGCGACGCGCGTGCGCGCCATCGTGGGCGCCGCGTATGCCGTGGCGCGCGGCCTTCTCGTGCTCGACACGGCGGTGTCGCGTGACGCGCTCCTGGCGCTTCCTGGCGTCGGTCCCTGGACCGCCGACTATCTGCGCATGCGCGTCGGCAGGGATCCGGACGTGATGCTGACAGGAGATCTCGCGCTGCGCGCGGGAGCCGCCGGTGCAGGGATACCGTCGGATCCGCGTGCGCTGGGGGACTGGGCTGGTCGTGCGGCGCCCTGGCGGTCATACTTGTCAGCGCACCTGTGGCGCTTCGCGCTCGATCAGAGGGAAGGAACTGCCGGATGACGCACGCGCTCGTCGACGTGATCGACACGCCGCACGGCCCCTTCACCATCGTCGCCGCTGACGACGGAGCCGTGCTCGGTGCGGGCTGGAACACGACCGTTGACGAGGTCGTCGCCCGGATTCACGTGCAGTTGCGACCGAGCGACGTGACGCCGGCGTCTGTAGGCGCCGCTGATGCCGCTCGCGCCTACTACGGCGGCGATGTCGCGGCGCCCGGGCGCGTGCAGGTGCGGCAGCACGGCACCGAGCTGCAGAACGCGGGGTGGGCGCGTCTGCGCGAGGTTGCGCCCGGTGAGACGAAGACGTACGCGGAACTCGCGGAGGAGCTGGGCCAGGATCCGGGCGCTGTGCGCGCCGTTGCCGCCGTCTGTGCGCGGAATGCCGTGGCACTGTTCGTGCCGTGTCACCGTGTGCTGCGCACCGACGGATCGCTGGGCGGCTTTGCGTGGGGGCTCGAGGTGAAGCGATCGCTGCTCGCGCACGAGAACGTGCCCGCGTTCACCTCGCTGTTCTAATTATCTACAAGTGTAGATCATAGTTTCCACAGACTTCGTTCGCCTGTGGATAACTTGCAACGCGGTGCAGGACTGACGGCGCGGGATCCGCGTAAACACGCGTGACTCGGTGACGCGTGCGGTGAGCAGGACAAGACACGGTGCCTGTGGATATCTGTATGCGGTTGATCACGACGTCACCCGCGCGCAAGCCGATGGTCACTGCCTGTCCACCTGGCTGAACCCTGGGGTCGGCACGCATTGTGCGACCCGTGGGCGCGCATGCAAGATGGTGACGACGATGTTTCACGTGAAACAAGCGAAGGGCTCACAGATGTACGAAACAGCCGATGAACGGACAGCGCTTCAGGCACTGCTCGACAGCTCTCGCTCTGCTGCGACCTCGCACCTGCGCGAGATCGTGACGGACGACCATGCGCTGAGCGCCTCTGCCCTGCTCACGCGTCTCGATGGAATGAAGGTGTTGAGCCTCGCGACGGTCACGCGCACCGGGGAGCCCCGGATCAGCGCGGTCGACGGTCACTTCATCCACGGTTCGTGGACATTCGGCACGGACGGGCGGTCGGCGAAGGCGCGGCACCTTCACGCCCGCCCTGCCGTGAGTGCGGCATACGTCGACGGCGAGCGTCTCGGTTTCTTCACCCACGGCAAAGTTGAGCCGCTCGAAGAATCGGATGCGTATTTCGATCGGATCGTTGACCACTGGACGGACCACTACGGATCGAATCCCCTGACCTGGGGCGACGACATCCGGATGTTCCGCATCCGAGCCAGCTGGTGCGTTGCGTACGCCGGCGCGTGATGTTTCATGTAGAACGCTGAGCGCGCGTCCGGGCATACGACGGCGTGTCGGTGGGCTATCGCGGTGGACATCGCCGCTGCCATCAGTGTGGGTCCCCTAGCGTCAGCGGCATGCTGTGCGCCCGCTGCGTGAGGCGGTGGCATCCTGAGCTTCGCAGGATAGCTGAACTCGTGAGTGTCGCGACTCGGACGCCGCGCCCAAGAGGATCTCGTTGGACCAGGGATGTGCGAGGGGCCGGCTATGCATTGCGCACCGTCGTCACTTTCCCGGCAGAGAATGTGCAGAGTCCGATTCGCGGTACATGCGTGCGTTCAGGGCCACCTGAGTGTGTTCGGGCCGCGACACGACCTCGGTTCGCGAGCGCCCCTCGATGCGCGCGTGGTGCTGCAACGTGCCGTGCACAGGGCGCAACTCTCGGCTCCCGGCGTGTGCGGCTGGCCCTCCCCCGTTGGCAGCGAACGGGCGGCCTATGCGCGCTGTGCGAAAGGTTCTGTCGACGGTGTCTGGTTCGCCATTCGCGGTGCGGCCAGGCATAGAGATGCGTCTCGCAACCGACACGGTGCGCGACCCGTGCGCCGCGTCGTGTGCGGGCTGCGTTGGAGGTGCGAGGCGCAGTATGGGAGCTCTGTGCGCCCGTCATGAAGCCGGTACTGTTGCTGGTCCCGGCATTGCCGTCATCACACGGCTGGGCTGAGGGGCAAGGGGTTGACATCGGCATGTGAGCGAGTTCGTCTGTGTGTCGAAGGTTGCATGTTTCACGTGAAACACCGGCGCGGGGCCCGCCGCGGCCGGTTGTGGTGTTGCTGCGGCATTCGGGACGTCGCCAAGCTGAGTGCTCTGGACTGCGTGACTCGATGAACGCTCGGTGGCGGTCCTGATCGCTACTGATGTGGTGTGCAACCAGCGCCCGATCACCGATGACCTGAGCTCCGTCAGTGTCTGCCCGCTGTCTCGTCGCGTCATTGGCGGGTCACCGCGGTGCGAGCCCGATGGTGTTCCGCAGCCGGCGCTGACGAATGCGAATGTTTCACGTGAAACAGACGAGCCCGTGGCGGACTTGCCCAGCCCGTTATCGCGGCCGGACGTCGCTCGCAGCGGGCTAGGTCGTGAAGCGGTCCGGGCCCGACGTGCGCGATGTTTCACGTGAAACATCGCGACCTCCTGATGCGCGACATGCCGTGTGCAGGCCTACCGCAGATCCCGTGTAATGACGGCGGGATGGTTGCTGTGCCTACCGGCGCAGGGGCCTTGGGAGTGGGATGAGGCGTGGACACATGCAGTCTCGTGATCGAGGTGCCGCTCAGGTCCTGGTCCGTAGCGTCACGCGGGTCGGCGCCTCATCGGAGCGTGCGGCCGGTGTCAAGAGCATCGGAGACGCGTTCTGAGGCCCTCTCGTCGGGCAAAGGGTCGAGATGTTCTCCGCGGTCCGGATGAATCTCGTGCGACGTCAGCATGAGGGGGCGCGTCGGGCTCGGTGTACCGCCAGCGCGTGATGAGTTGCCGTAGCTGCGTCGATCCTCACGTGACTCACGCGATGCTCCACCCGGGTCTGATTGAGCAGAGTGTTTCACGTGAAACGCGACCGCAGCCCGGGCCTCAGCTCGACCTCGGCGCGCACCTCGGTGATTGAGATCTCGCGGCGAGAACGTGTTGGAGCCGGTTGTTCCGCTCGTCGTCCACCCACGAGCTCCGACGTGTGCTCATCTCCGTGCTTCGTGAAGAGCAGGATTTTGCGTGAAACATCGCCTCGCTTGTCATGATCTGCGTACTCGTGATCGTGAAGCTCAAGGTCGAGATTGAGCTCACCTGGTCTCGGCGGTGAAGGCCGGTGCGCTTCAGGGCCACTGTGCACGTTCCTTCCTTCATGAGTGCCGCCGGCGGCTGGCGGGATGCGCCGTCGATGCGCTCCTGCTGGCCCCCTTGCGATGTGCGTGTGCAAGAGATCTCGGGCATACACCGCACGCGAGGCATAGAGGGCTCCGGCACGCGCACAGCAACGGCGCTGGGTACGCGATGCAGCGAGCGGGGTTTGCCCGCGTCGCGAGTTAAAGCGAGTACCTCAGACGCTGGGACGACGATGTTTCACGTGAAACACACCCGTGGCCGTTAGGTACCGGCCGCTATCGGACGGGTGTGACGCCGGCGGCGAAGGCGAGCGGTGCATTCTCGTTGGCGGAGGTAGGTCATCAACTTGCGAACGGGGGGACGGCTCGCGGTACCCACCGGGGTCAAGCTCTTGCCAGGGCAACGAGCGCGGGTACGGGCGCAGCCACGGAGGGGGGAGGGGGAGGCGAACACGCTCGCGATGGGTCCGTGGCAACGAACACGCTGTCACACCCGTGCAGTCATGTTGCTCTCGCGACGAAGTGCAAGCGGCGATGCGGTGCGATGTTTCACGTGAAACACCGCCGCCAATCGAGTTGGCTTCTGCGCTGATGTCCGCTCGGTGCGCCCGGGCATCAGCGGGTGCGCTACAGATGCGTCGGACGCTCTCGAGTTCCAACCAGCTGGTCCGCGTACGCGTCTGAGCGAGCGTGGGCTCTCTCATAGGAGAGGGTCGGAGCGGTGCACCGTCGGGCGCGGACGTTCGCGCGGAGCCCGGCGTGGAGAGCCGCGGGCCGGTGGGTGAAGTTTCACGTGAAACATCGCGCAGTAGTGGAGGACGGGCACGCCGCGGTCTCACCCAGCGCCTCGACGATTGGTCGGCAGGTGCGGACGTGCCCGTGCGATCGCGCAGGACAACAGCCGATAGCTTCAGCTGGGACAGGTGTCTGGAATGACCGTGGACATGCTCGCGAGGGGAAGCAGCGCTTCCGGACCGCCTGATCTGCTCGGGAACCCCATGTCACGCGCCCATCTCTACGAGAACGAGGAAGAGTGGCACCCACCGTGCTATCGCTTGTCGCCAGCAAGCGCGCGAGGCTCACCAGCGGACTCCGGTGTAGGACCGCGGGTGGATGTTTCACGTGAAACGCGGAGGGGTCCGCACCGTATGAGCCCTCACGTCCGCGGGCGATGAGTCTCTGCTTCGGACCGAACGGCGCGCCGCAGGAGACCGACGTGCTGGCGCACGGATCGGACCCTGCCGTGCAGTGAGCAGTGGGCAGGGGATATGTATCGGTATGCCGAAGCGTGTGCCGCGCGTCTCCGCTCCTCGCGGACTGAGCGAAGAGTTGATGCCCGTGTGGCACGGGTAGTGGTGGAGAAGCTGCGCGCAACACGACCGATGTTTCACGTGAAACACGCTGCGTGCCGTCGTGATCAACCATTAGGCTAGAGAGGTCGAGCCCGGGATCGAGAGGACGCGCGTGAGCCACCATTCCAGCGATATCGCTGCTGCCTTCGACGACAGCCCGATCATGCGTCAGCTGCAGGACCTCAGCACACGTCGTCGGCGACTTGAAGACGTCGATATCGAGTTCACCGGCAACACGCGCGTTCTGACCGTATCGAATCAGAAGGGCGGCGTTGGTAAGACCACGACGACCGTCAACACCGCCGCGGCTATCGCGGCGCTCGGTGGCCGCGTGCTGGTCATCGACCTCGATCCGCAGGGAAACGCTTCGACGGCTCTCGGAATCCCTCACAGTGCCGATGTGACCAGCATCTACGATGTGCTGATCAACGACGTCGCGATCGCCGACGCCGTGCAGCAGAGTCCCGAGAACGAGAACCTGTTCTGCGTGCCGAGCACGATCCACCTCGCCGGTGCAGAGATCGAACTGGTGTCGCAGGTGGCACGCGAGAAGAGGCTCGACACGGCGCTGCACGAGTACCTCGACTCGCTCGAGCAGCCGCTCGACTTCGTCTTCATCGACTGCCCGCCCTCGCTCGGTCTGCTGACGATCAATGCGTTCAGCGCCTCCGACGAGGTGTTCCTGCCGATACAGGCGGAGTACTATGCGCTCGAAGGGCTGAGCCAGCTGCTCGGCAACGTGAAGATGATTCAGAAGCACCTGAACACCCGCCTTCGGGTGTCGACGATTCTGCTCACAATGTTCGACGGCCGCACGCGCCTCTCGCAACAGGTGGCTGATGAGGTGCGACAGCACTTTCCCGATGAAGTGCTGCAGACGATGATCCCGCGCTCCGTGCGTGTATCGGAAGCACCGAGCTTCGGGCAGACCGTTATATCGTACGATGAGGCTTCCGCCGGCGCGATCGCGTACAAAGAAGCTGCGGTGGAGATCGTAAAGCGCGGCGCGCCGCGCAGGAAAGGGCGTAAGTGATGGCGACCAAACGCACGGGCCTCGGCCGGGGCATCGGAGCACTCATTCCGACGGGAACCGAGTCGAAGGGTCGCCCGAGTGATGTGTTCTTCGTGGGCGCGGGTCTTCCTGAATCGGCTGCTCAGGTGACGGACGAACAGGCTGCCGGCTCGACGGCGAAGAAGGCCGCGCCGAAGAAGACCTCTGCGGCCAAGGATCCGGTGAAGCCCGCCGAGTCGGCCTCGGCCGCGAAGAGCGCGGGCACGAAGACGCCCGCGAAAGCCGCCGCGAAGACATCGGATAAGGCCCCTGCGAAGCGCGCCGCGACGCGCAAGCCCGTTCCGAAGCCAGACACCCGTGCCACTGCGTCTTCGGCGCCGGTGACCGAGGCTGTGCCCGCGGCCGATGCCGAGGCGACCGACGCGTCGGCTTCTGCCGAGCAGCTCGCGGACGTGCCAGGGATCCGCCTGGTCGAGCTCGATCCGCACACGATCGTTCCGAACCCGCGTCAGCCGCGCACACTGTTCGATGCCGACGATCTGGCGGAGCTCGTTCACTCCGTGCGAGAGTTCGGCGTGCTGCAGCCGGTCGTCGTGCGGGACAAGAAGGACGGCACCTACGAGCTGATCATGGGAGAGCGACGCACCCGCGCTTCCCGTGAGGCGGGACTGGAATCGATCCCCGCGATCGTCCGCGAGACCGCTGACGAGAACCTGCTGCGCGATGCGCTGCTCGAGAATATCCATCGCGCCGAGCTGAACGCGCTCGAAGAGGCATCGGCGTATCAGCAGCTCATCAACGACTTCGGGATCACGCAGGATCAGCTCGCCGACCGAATCGGCCGGTCGCGCCCGCAGATCTCGAACACGATCCGCCTCCTGCGGCTTCCGGAGGCCGTTCAGCAGCGCGTCGCGGCCGGTGTGCTCACCGCGGGCCACGCACGCGCGATCCTCTCGCTCGACGGTGACGGAGCAGCGATGCAGCGACTCGCCGACAAGATCGTCGACGAAGAGCTCTCGGTGCGCGGTGCGGAAGCAGCGGCGAAGCGCGTGCTGGAGGCGGGGGAGCGCTCGACACCGACCGTGAAGCCGAAGCAGGGTGCCCGCAGAGCGTACCTCGACGAGGTCTCGGACAAGCTCGGCGACCGCCTCAACACCAAGGTGAAGATCGACCTCACGGCGCGCCGCGGTTCGCTGAAGATCAGCTTCGCCACGATCCAGGACCTCAACCGTATCCTGGGCGAGCTCGGTGAGACCGGCTACGAGCAGTAGACCCTCACTCGACGGGAAGTAGCCTGGAAGGGTGAACTCCACTCCCGATCCGCTGCTTCCCCGACGCGCCAGCGTCGAGGTGCTGCGCGCCGAGGCGGAAGAAGAGCTCGCGAGCCTCAAGCTCGAGCGGCTGCGTGCCGGCGAGGACCCGTGGGACTTCATGGAGGATCTGCCGACCGTCGACGAGCTCGTCGTGTTCACGCTGCGCGCCGAGCACATCGAGGCCGACGGCGGGCTGCGGCCCACCCATGCCCGCAATCAGCGTCTGCTGCACATCATCGCGCGTCAGTATCCCGAGCTCGCCGCCGCGGTGCGCACCATGCTCGGATCCGAGAACACGCACCGTCGGTGGGACTCGGTCGTTCGCGAGCTCTGAGCACGACAATGCCCACCCGGAGATCCAGGTGGGCATTCGTCAGAAGAGTTACTTGAGGAACTCAGCGAGGTCCTGCTCGAGCGCCTGCTTCGGCTTGGCGCCGATGATGGTCGTGGCCACCTCGCCGCCCGAGAAGACCTTCATCGCCGGGATCGATGTGATCTGGTACTTCATCGCGAGGTCGGGGTTCTCATCGACGTTGAGCTTGACGATCTTGATCTTGTCGGCGTTCTCAGCCTGGATCTCGTCGAGCACGGGCGCAACCATGCGGCAGGGGCCGCACCATTCGGCCCAGAAGTCGACGAGCACGGGGCCGTCGGCCTTGAGGACATCCTGCTCGAACGTAGCGGACGTGGTTGCCTGAGCGGTCATACTGTTCTCCTTGTTCAGACTGCTGCGAGGGCCGACTCGGAGTCACCGAGGGCCGCGAGGTAGTGTTCGGCGTCGAGCGCCGCAACGGTGCCGCTCGCGGCTGCCGTGACGGCCTGACGATAGGTCGGGTCGATGACGTCGCCCGCGGCGAAGACACCGGGAATCGAGGTGCGCGAGGAGCGCCCCTCGACCGCGATCGTTCCCTCTGTCGTGAGCTCGAGCTTGTCGTGCACGAGGTGGGTGCGCGGGTCGTTTCCGATCGCGATGAACAGTCCGTCGAGCGCCAGCTCGCGCTTCTCGCCCGTGACGGTATCGTTCAGCACGACGCCCGTGAGCCCGCTCGCGCCCTGGATCTCAGCGATCTCGCTGTTCCAGATGACCTCGATCTTCTCGTTGTCGAACGCGCGCTGCTGCATGATCTTCGACGCACGGAACTCGTCGCGACGGTGCACGATGTACACCTTCGACGCGAACTTGGTGAGGAACGTGGCCTCCTCCATCGCCGAATCGCCGCCGCCGACGACCGCGATCTCCTTGTCGCGGAAGAAGAAGCCGTCGCAGGTCGCGCACCACGAGATGCCGTGGCCGGACAGCTCTTCCTCACGCGGGAGGTTCAGCTTGCGATAGGCGGATCCGGTCGCGAAGATCACACTGCGCGCCTCCAGCACGTCGCCTGATCCGAGCGTGACCTTCTTGACGGGTCCGGCGAGGTCGAGCTCCGTCGCGTCGTCGTAGACGACCTCGGTCTCGAAGCGCTCGGCCTGCTGCTGCATCTTCGTCATGAGGTCGGGACCCATGATCGCCTCGGGGAAGCCCGGGAAGTTCTCGACCTCGGTCGTGTTCATCAGCTCTCCGCCGACCTCGACCTGGCTCGCGATCACAACCGGCTTCAGGTTCGCGCGCGCGGTGTAGATCGCCGCCGTCCACGCGGCCGGGCCGGATCCGATGATGATGACGTCTCGCACGGTGAAGTGCCTCCCTAGGCGTATGTCTGACTGCTACAACCTATGGTACGGCGCGCGTATTCCCGCCGTCCTCACCTCGCGGGAGCCGTGCTGTCCCGCACGACGAGCGTCGTCGTGACGACGGCGAGCGGATCCACGGGCTCGCCTCGTGCGAGGGCGAGGGCCGACTGGATGCAGAGCCGTCCGACGTCGCTGAACTCGTGGTGCACCGACGTGAGCGGCGGCGCATACCCACGGGCGTCTTCGGTGTTGTCGAATCCGACGACGCTGACGTCTGCAGGCACCGCGCGCCCCGCTTCGGACAGCGCACGATACATGCCGAGCGCCATCTGGTCGTTCGCGCAGAACACCGCGGTGACGTCGTCGCGCGCCGCCAGGATCCGCCCCTGCTCGTAGCCGGCGGAGACGCTCCAATCGCCGTGCAGCACGTCGGGCACACGTCGCCCCGCCGCCCGGAGCGTGTCGCGCCAGCCGTCGAGACGGCGTGCGGCGGGACGCGACGAGGACGGACCCGCGATGTGCCAGACCGTGTCGTGGCCGAGCGCGAGCAGGTGTTCGGTCGCCTGGCGGGCGCCGCCCACCTGATCGGTATCGATGATCACCTCGGCGCCGGGGGCATCGGGATCCATGTAGACGACGGGGACCCCCGGCGGGAGCATCGCCGCGGCGTGCGCGAGCTGGGGCGCCTCGAGGTTCAGGATGAGCGCGTCGACCGCGAGCTCCTGCAGGCGCGAGAACACCCGGTCGACGTCGGCCTGTCGCGTCTCGTGCACGGGGATCAGGGTCGTCGCGTATCCGGCGGCAGCGGCATGGCGCGCGATCTCGTCGATCGTGCGCACGTCGCCGATCGTCGAGAGCGTGCGCGAGAGCACGCCGATCGTGCGGAAGGAGCCGAGCTTCAGCGCTCGGGCGGCGCTGTTCGGTCGATACCCGAGGTCGGACATCGACGCGAGCACCCTCTGCTTGGTCTCCTCGACGACCGTGCCGGTGCCGTTCGCGACGCGCGAGACCGTCTGCGCCGACACGCCCGCATGCGCGGCCACGTCGGCCATCGACACCCGCGCGCGGCGCGGCGGCGTCGGTGAAGCGGTCATGGACGCACCGAAACTCTCTCTTGTCAGCGGCTCGGTCTTCGTTGTACTCTAGCGTGCGATGTTTACGCAAACATCATTCAGCGCCGAAGCCGAAGGATCCGAATGACGGTGATGTCATCCCCCGTACGCCTCCCCGCGTCGCGCGGCGCGAGACGCCGCGGACGCTGGACGGGATGGGGGTTCCTCGCTCCGTTCGCGATCGTGTTCGCCCTCGTGTTCATCGCGCCGATCCTCTACGCGATCTGGCTGAGTCTGTTCCGCACCCAGCTCGTCGGCGGCACATCGTTCGTCGGGCTCGACAACTACGCGGCGGCGTTCCAGGATCCCCAGCTCTGGCACGGGGTGATGCGCGTGAGCCTGTTCCTGCTGATCCAGGTGCCGATCATGCTGTTCCTATCGCTGCTCGCGGCCCTCGCGATCGATAGCGGCCGCCTCTACGGCAGGAACTTCTTCCGCCTTTCGATCTTCCTGCCCTACGCGGTTCCCGCGGTCGTCGCCTCGTTCATGTGGGGGTTCATGTACGGCGAACGCTTCGGACTCGTCGGCAACCTGCAGAAGCTCCTCGGAATCGACCTTCCCGACCCGCTGTCACCGGATCTCATCCTCGCGTCGATCGGCAACGTCGTCACGTGGGAGTTCCTGGGCTACAACATGCTCATCTTCTACTCGGCGCTGCGGGTCGTCCCCTCGTCGCTGTACGAGGCGGCGGCGATCGACGGGGCGAACCAGTGGCGCGTGATCGGCGCGATCAAGCTCCCCGCCATCCGCGGATCCCTGGTGATCGCGGCGATCTTCTCGATCATCGGCAGCTTCCAGCTGTTCAACGAGCCGAGCATCATGCAGGCGCTCGCGCCGAACGCGATCACCACGTCGTTCACGCCGAACCTGTACGCATACTCCCTGGCCTTCACAGGCCAGCAGATCAACTACTCCGCGACCGTCGCGATCATCATGGGGATCATCACGATGATCGTCGCGTACGTCGTGCAGCTGCGCGGGATGAGGAAGGGATCCTGATGGGCACGACATCCCTCGTCACCCTGCGCCCCGACGCCACGCGCTCCGAGAAGCGCGCCCGTCTCGGCACGATCGACCGACCGAAGCGCAGTGTGCTCCTCACCGTCCTCACAGCGCTGGTGGTCGTGTACTCGCTGCTGCCGCTCGTGTGGCTGCTGATCAATGCGTCGAAGACGCAGGGCGACCTGTTCTCGTCGTTCGGTCTGTGGTTCGGCGACTCGTTCGCCCTGTTCGACAACATCGGACGCGCGCTGACGTACGACGGCGGCGTCTTCGTGCGCTGGTTCGGCAACACGCTGCTCTACGTGGCGGTGGGCGCCGGCGGCGCGACGATCCTCGCGATCCTCGGCGGATATGCACTCGCCAAGTTCCGCTTCCCCGGTAAGCGCGCGGTCTTCGCGGTCGTGATCGGAGCGGTCGCGGTGCCCGGCACGGCGCTCGCCGTGCCGACGTTCCTGATGTTCAGCGAGATGGGCATCACGAACACTCCGCTCGCGGTGATCATCCCCTCGCTGATCTCGCCCTTCGGGCTGTACCTCATGTGGACCTTCGCCACCGAGGCGATCCCCGAAGAGCTGATGGAGGCGGCGCGCATCGACGGTGCGAGCGAGTTCCGCACCTTCTGGCAGGTCTGCCTGCCGCTGCTCGCCCCCGGCACGATCACGGTGCTGCTGTTCACCATGGTCGCCACGTGGAACAACTACTTCCTGCCCCTGATCATGCTGCGGGATCCCGACTGGTACCCGCTCATCATCGGCTTGAACCAGTGGAACGCGCAGGCCTCGACCGCGGGCGGACAACCGATCTTCGACCTCGTGCTCACCGGATCGCTGCTGACGATCGTGCCGCTCATCATCGCGTTCCTGTTCATGCAGCGCTACTGGCAGTCGGGACTCGCTGCAGGGTCGGTCAAAGAATGACGTCATCCCCGCAATCACACAACACAGAAGGCACACTCATGACAACGATCACCAAGCGCGCCATCGGCGGCATCGCTCTCACCGGAATCGCGGCACTGACGCTCGCGAGCTGCTCCGGAGGATCGGACGAACCCGTCGACACCGGAGATGCGCTCGAAGAGGGCGGCACGATCACGGTCTGGGCATGGGAGCCCAGCCTGGATCCGGTCGTCGAGGCGTTCGAGGCGGCGCACGAAGGCGTGAGCGTCGACCTCGTCAACGTCGGCACCGGCATCGACTCGTACACGGCGCTGCAGAACGCGATCTCGGCCGGTCAGGGCCTGCCCGATGTCGCGCAGGTCGAGTACTACGCGCTGCCGCAGTTCGCGCTGCAGGGCTCGCTCGCCGACCTCACTCCGTTCGGGGCCGCAGACCTCGACGGCGACTACGCGCCGGGCCCGTGGGATTCCGTGCACTCGGGCGAGGAGATCATCGGCCTGCCGATGGACTCGGGCCCGATGGCGCTGTTCTACAACAAGGCGCTGTTCGACGAGTTCGGCATCGAGGTGCCGACCACGTGGGAGGAGTTCGCGGAGGCCGGACGCGCGTTCCAGGAGCAGGATCCCGACGTCTACATCGCGAACGACGCCGGCGATGCCGGTTTCGCGACATCGCTGATGTGGCAGACCGGCGGGCAGCCGTGGACCGTCGACGGCACGAACGTGTCGCTCGACCTCACGGGGGATGAGGGCGCACAGCAGTTCGCCGAGATGTGGCAGGGCATGCTCGACGACGGCGTGCTGAGCCCCGTCGCCGGCTGGACCGACGAGTGGTTCCAGGGCATGTCGAACGGCACGATCGCGTCGCTGCCGATCGGCGCATGGATGCCGGCGAACCTCGAGGGCAGTGTTCCCGATGGCGCGGGCGACTGGCGCGTCGCGCCGCTCCCGCAGTGGGAGGAGGGCGCGGAGAACTCCAGCGAGAACGGCGGCAGCTCTCTTGCGATTCCGGCGGAGGCCGAGAACCAGGAGCTGGCGTACGAGTTCATCGAGTTCGCGAACTCGGGCGAGGGCGTCGGCATCCGACTCGAGAACGGCGCATTCCCGGCCACGACCGCAGACCTCAACTCCGACGAGTTCCTGAACCAGGAGTCGGAGTACTTCGGCGGCCAGAAGATCAATGAAGTGCTGTCGGCCTCGTCGGCGAACGTGGTGACCGATTGGCAGTACCTGCCGTTCCAGGTGTACGCGAACACCGTCTTCGGCGACTCGGTCGGACAGGCGTACCTCGGTAAGACGACGATCTCCGAGGGGATGGCCGACTGGCAGGCCACGCTGGAGAAGTACGGAGCCGACCAAGGCTTCACCATCGACTGACCCATCAGGTCGCCGAGAACTGCGGGCTGCGCGCCGCGCGAGGCCGCGGTTCTCGGCGACTCACCCGTCTTTGAGAGGACGACCTTTGCAGAACCACCGCTGGCTGCGCACGCCCGACGGCACCGTGCCGCGCATCTCCTTCGGCGCCGATTACAACCCCGACCAGTGGCCGCGGGAGGTGTGGGATGAGGACGTGCGCCTCATGAAGGCCGCCGGTGTCGACGTGGTCTCGGTCGCGATCTTCTCGTGGGCGAAGCTGCAGCCGGGGCCCGACACGTGGGACTTCGCGTGGCTCGACGAGCTCATCGACCTCCTGCACGCCAACGGCATCGGTGTCGATCTCGCTACCGCCACCGCGTCACCGCCGCCGTGGCTCACGACGGCGCACCCCGAGGTGCTGCCGGTCACGGCAGACGGAACCGTGCTGTCCCAGGGCGGCCGCCAGCACTGGCGCCCCACCTCGCCTGTCTTCCGCGACCACGCTCTCGCGATCGTCACGAAACTCGCCGAGCGCTACGGATCCCACCCCGGCGTCGTCGCCTGGCACGTCAACAACGAGCTGGGCTGTCACAATGCGTACGACTACTCCGACGACGCGGCGCGGGCGTTCCGCGTGTGGCTCGAGCAGCGCTACGGATCCATCGCGGGGCTCAACCACGCGTGGGGCACGGCGTTCTGGTCGCAGGCGTACTCCTCGTTCGAGGAGATCCTGCCGCCGCGCGTTGCTGCGGCGTTCCCCAACCCGACACAGCAGCTCGACTTCCTGCGGTTCTCCTCCGACGCGCTGATCGACCATCTCGTCGCGGAGCGCGAGATCCTGAACCGGATCACGCCCGACATCCCCGTGACGACGAACTTCATGGTCGTCGGCGAGACGAGCCATGCCGACTTCGCGAAGATGGCGCGTGAGATCGACTTCGTCTCGAACGACCACTACGTCGTCGAGGGGCGCGACGAGCTCGCATTCTCGGCCGCGATCACGAGCGGATTCGCGAGGCACCGCCCGTGGTACCTCATGGAGCATTCGACGAGCGCCGTGAACTGGCAGCCCATCAACCGACCGAAGCGGCCGGGCGAGCTGATCCGCGATTCGCTCACGCACGTCGCGCACGGCGCTGACGCGGTCTGCTACTTCCAATGGCGCCAGTCGGTCGCCGGTGCGGAGAAGTTCCACTCGGCGATGGTCCCCCACGGTGGCGAAGACACACGAGTGTTCCGCGACGTCGTCAGGCTCGGGGGGATCCTGCAGGACCTCGGCGACGTCGTCGGATCCGATCGCGCCCGAGCGGACGTCGCGATCGTGTTCGACTGGGAGTCGTGGCGCGCGTCCGAGCTCGACTCGCACCCGACCGAGAAGCTGCGCTACCGGCGGGAGGCGTTCGACTGGTGGACGGCCCTTACGAACGCCGGCATCCGCGTCGACGTCGTGCCGGCCGATACCCCGCTCGACGACTACGAGCTGGCGATCGCGCCCGTGCTGTACAGCGTGCCGAGCGAGCTCAGAGATTCGCTCGAGCGGTACGTCGAGAACGGCGGACATCTCGTCACGACCTACTTCTCGGGCATCGCCGACGAGAACGACCACATCTGGCTCGGCGGATACCCGGGTGCGTTCCGCGACCTGCTCGGCGTGCGCGTCGAGGAGTTCCGGCCGCTGTGGGAGGGCGAGCAGGTCGCGCTCTCGAACGGCACGACCGGCTCTCTGTGGAGCGAGCCGGTCGACGTCACGGCGCCCGACGTCGACGTGCTCGTGCGGTACGAGGGTGAGGAGGAGCTCGACGCGGCCGTCACCCGCCGGCCCGTCGGCACCGGATCCGCCGCGTACGTTTCGACGCGCCTGGGCGTCGAGGGGATCGGCGCCCTGCTGCCGACGCTGCTCCATGGCGCGGGCGTCGCCTCCGAACTGCCCGAAGCGATCCGCGGATCCGTTGAGCTCGTCGTGCGAGAGGGCGCGAACGGGCGCTTCGAGTTCCTCATCAACCGCACCGACGAGGAGGTCGACCTCGGCGAGGGCGACTACCTCTGCGGATCGGCGACCCTGCCGGCCCGCGGCGTCGCCGTGCGTCGGGCGTAGCGCTCGGAATCCGGACCATGTCCCACTTCGTGTGGAAATACAGGCGCTATTCCCGCATGAAGTGGGACACGGATCTGGACGTGTTCCAGTTGATGCCGAAATAGGAGCGCACTACCCGCACGAAGTGGGACACGGAATTGACCGTGTCCCACTTCCCGTCGGAATAAGGGCGGCGTTCCCGCATGAAGTGGGACGCGGTCGGGAGGCTACGCCGGCGGAGCCGTCGAGTCGCGCACGTGCAGCGCCGGGTTGACGATCACGCGGTGCGTGGCGCGATCCGGATCCGCGATGCGCGCGAGCAGCAGATCCAACGCGGTGCGGCCGATGTCGCCGCGCTGCGGGGCGACGGCCGTGAGCGCGGGTGTGAACAGCTCGGCGACCTCGTCGTCGTACGCGATCACCGACAGATCCTCCGGCACCGAGAGACCGCGCGCGAGGGCGAGGTCGACGATGGCCATCGCCTCGCGGTCGGAGTGCACCAGCAGCGCGGTGACTCCGGCTTTCAGCACGGCGTCGAGCACGCCGTGCACGGTCTTCGAGAAGCCCGGATCCCCGCGGTCGGGCAGCACGCGCTCGACGTGCTCGGCCGGCGTGAGACCGAGCTCGCGGCACGCGGCGGTCCAACCGGCGATGACCTTGCGCGAGGTCGGAGAGTTGCGCGAGATCAGCAGCCCGACCTTGCGGTGGCCGAGCTGCGCGAGGTGGCGGGCGGCCAGCACGGCCCCGAGGGCATGGTCGGTGGTCACCGATTCCACCGGTTCGCCGTCGGGCCGCCGCACGGCGTCGCGCTCGGCCAGCACGAACGGCACGCCGCTCGCGACGAGCCAGTCGACCACCTCGGGTGCGAACTCGGTGTCGGTGTTCAGCGCGACGATGAGGCCCGCGAGATCGGTCTGCTCGAGCATGCGCCGCAGCGCCGGCCGCTCGTCCTGCAGCTCGTACGACGTGCCGCGCAGCAGCACCGACATGCCGCGCTCCGCGGCAGCGGTCTCGATCGACCGCACGATCATCGGCCAGTAGAAGTCGAGCGACGGCACGAGCACCCCGATCGTGGCGGTCGCGGGCGCGTTCGCCCGTGCCGGCACCCCTCCGGCGGGTGGGATCGCTCCGCCGTGCACGCGCACGAGCAGCCCCTGCTGCTCGAGCAGCTTGAGGTCGCGGCGCAGGGTGACGGGCGTGACGCCGAGCTCTTCCTGCAGCTGGGAGATGCGCACGGATCCGGCGCGCGCGAGCGCATCGACGATGAGGTCTCGCCGGGAGGCGGCGAGGGGGCTGCTCTGGTCGGTCATCGGTGATCCTTCATCGGTTCATTGTGGCGCACCCGCACGCTCAGCTCGTCGAGCCCCGAGACATCGATCGAGAGCCGCGTGAGGTGCTCGCCCCAGACGTGCGACAGCATCGGATCCTCGAGCGGTCGCGTGTCGAGCACCGCGGGCGCCTGCGGATTCCAGGTGAGGGTGACGGGCGAGGCGCCGTCCAGCGGAGCGATGCTCGCACGCCCGTCGTGAAGCGAGACTTCGCCGGCCAGCATCAGACGGATCTCGGTGGGCTCGTCGCCGTTCTCCTCGAATCGCCACGCATCGTCGATCACGACGTCGCCGTCGTCGAGCGAGACGGTGCGGCGCCATTCGGCGAGGGCCGGCACGTCGTAGGCTCCCGCCAGGTCGAGCGAGATGCTGCGCTCGCCCGTCACGACGTCGCGTGCCGCGAAGCGCTCGCCCGCAGGCTGTCCCGTGCCCCGCACGAACGGCACCGTGTGCCACTCGCTCTGCATGGGCCAGAGGTCGTATCGGTGCGGTCCGAAGGTGCGCGCGTCGTAGGTGGGGCGGCCCGCGTCGATGACGACGGGCACACCGTCGGAGGCGACGATCACGGATCCGACGTCGTTGTGGTTGTGGCTCTCGTCGTTGTGCCCGCCCTTCGCGGCGAACGTCAGTCCCGCAGCGGATCCGTCCCGCCCGCGCACGATCAGCATCTCGGTCGCCGGCAGCCAGGTGCGCGCGGGGAGCGGGTCTTCGCCCGGCACCGCGGTGAGCCAGTCGGGGTCGGCGATCCCGCGCACGACGCGTCCGAGGCCTTCGGATTCCGCGACGGCGCTGGTCGCCGGGTCGCGATGGAGCGCCGCGAATCCGGCCGCCGTTTCGTCGCCGATGCGGCGGGCGGCGCGGTGCAGCGCGTGCCACGGGTGCGGATCCCGCTGGCGCGCCTGCCCGTCGGCGGCGTTCACGAACCATTCGCCACCGAGGTGCATGCGGTGCGGGAACGCGATCGTTTCGCGCACCGCCGGGATCTCGCCGGTCGCGTCGAGCCCCGTCGCGTGCGCCACGAGGTCGAGCGCCTCGACGAGCCGGCAGGCGCCGTTCCACCAGTACGCGTAGCCCTCGTCGATCGCGCCGTCGGCCGGCAGCGCGGCGACGTAGACGTCCATGCCCTCGATCGCGCGTGAAACGGCTCGGGCTCGGTCGCTCCCCGTGAGGAACTGCAGGGCGGCGGCGATCACGTTGCCGTGGATCCACGGGTTCCAGTTGTTCACGCGGCCCTCGAAGTCGATCCACCGCCAGTCGCGCCGGGTGAGGAACGGATCGAGCACGCGGGTGGTCGCCTCATGCGCGAGGCGGGCGCGAAAACCCGGGTAGCGCGACTCCACGAGGTCGCCGGCGATGTGATCGAGCCACGCGAGCTGCCCGACCGCCTCGCCTGCGCCGAGATCGACGTACGGATCGGTGACCGTCGCGAGAACGGATCCGTTCCGTGCGCGGGTGTCGTCGTGCGCGGGCCAGCACCACGACGACTGCTCGCACAGCATGATCGCGCCGTCGAGCGTCTCGTCGATGAAGCGTTCGTCGCCGGTGACCGCCGCGAGCACGGCGACGCGGGTGAGTCGGTGCTGCCGGGCGAACGCGGGCTGTTCCCACGCGACGCGGTTGCCGTCGAGATGGAAACGTGCCGCGTCGCGTGCGCGCGGGTGCGGCCACGGCGCGTCGAGCTCCGCCTCGGCCCGCGCGCGGAACGCGGCGATCGTCACCGGATCCGCGCCCTGCAGCTGCACGGAGGGGAGTCCGCCGGTCAGGCGCGCGGCGAGGGCGCCGGGCAGTTCCGCGGGCTTCACGTGAGCGAGCGCCGCGAGCGCGTGGGTGAGGGGCCGTCGAGCGTCCGTCATGCAATCGATCATAAATGATCATGAGAGAACAAAAAAGTGTTTGTTAGAACGATTCTGATTGCTACGATCCTGCATGACATCGAATTCGAAGAGGAGTACCTGATGCCTGCACCCGACGACTGGACGCGCGCCGACTGGGCCACGTTCGCCGATCGTGTGCTGGCCGGCGCCATGGGGCACGCATCGTCGGGCCGCGGCCGCATCACCCCGCCCGGGGCGGAGGGCGGCTACGGGCACGACGTCGACGGCCTCGAGGGCTTCGCGCGCACCTTCCTGCTCGCAGGCTTCCGCATCGCGGGCGAGCGAGGCGTCGGCGTCGACCACCTCATCGAGTTCTTCTCGCAGGGCGTCCGCACGGGCGTCGACCCCGACGCGCCGGATCGCTGGGTGCGGCTCGACGAACACGACCAGGCCAAGGTCGAGGCGGCGTCGCTCGCGCTCATCCTCGACATGACGCGACCCTGGATCTGGGACCGCCTCGACGCGCTCACGCAGCAGCGCGTGATCGACTACTTCGCGCCCGCCGTCGGCGACGACACCTACCCGCGCACGAACTGGCTGTGGTTCCGACTCGTCGTGCAGACCTTCCTGCGCTCGGTTGACGGCCCGTGGTCGCCCGACGACGTCGCGGCCGACCTCGCGCTGCACGACTCGTTCGCCCGCGAGGGCGGCTGGATGTCGGACGGCGAGGAGCGCAGCTACGACCACTACGTCGGCTGGGCGCTTCACCTGTACCCCGTGCTCTGGGCGCGCATGTCCGGCGCCGAGGAGCTCGCGGCCGGCCGCACCGCGCGCGACGCGGCGGCCCTCGACCGCTACCTGCAGGATGCGATCCATCTCGTCGGCGCAGACGGATCCCCGCTCCTCCAGGGCCGAAGTCTCATCTACCGCTTCGCCGCCGCAGCGCCGTTCTGGGTCGGCGCCCTCGCCGGCGTGCCGTCGGTCTCCGCCGGTGCGCTGCGCCACGCTGCGAATCGCATCGTCAGCCACTTCGACGACAACGGCGCGCTGGACGATGGCGTGCTCTCGATGGGCTGGCACGGCGAGTGGCGCCAGCTCGCCCAGTCGTACTCGGGCCCCGGATCGCCGTACTGGGCCGCCAAGGGGCTGCTCGGCCTCGCGCTGCCCGCTGACCACCCCGTGTGGCAGGCCGAGTCGGAGCCGCTGCCGGCGGAACGCGGCGAGACCGCGCGCGCGATCGCGGCGCCCGGGTGGGCCGTGACATCGGCCGACGGCATCGTGCGCATCGCGAACCACGGCACCGACCACGCATCCGCAGGATCTCTCGTCGCCGATTCTCCGCTGTACGCGCGCATCGCCTACTCGAGCGCCACGAGCCCGCTGCTCGACGAGCGCGGCTGGCGCGAACCGCTCGAGCAGTCGATCGCCCTCATCACTCCGGACGGAAGCGCGACGCACCGTGCGGCGATGGAGCTCATCGGCGTCGACACGATCGGCGACGCCGCCATCGGATCCTCCACCTGGCGCGCGCACACGATCGCGTTCGACGAGAATCAGATCCGTCACGGATCCGGCCTGGCGGGCGACGCGGTCGTCGTCGCGCGCGTGACCGCGTGCTCGGTCGCCCGCGGAACGCACGAGATCCGGTTCGTTCGCGTCGACGGTGCACCGGCGGGCACGCGGATCCGCTGGGGCGGCTGGCCCGTCGCCGGATCGAGCGTCGACGCAGACCGATCCACCACAACGGCGAACGGGCTCACCAGCCGGATCCGTGCGGTCGGCTTCGCCGCGGACGCCCGTATCGAGCGGCGCAGCGATGCGAGTCCGCTCGGCGAATCCGCCGGTGTGCCTGTGCTCGAGGCCCCCGCGGCGAACGGCGGCTGGCAGGTCGTCGAGATCGTGCTGACCACCGGCACACCCGCCGAGGCGCGCGTCGAGATCGACGAGCAGACGGCGACCGTCACCTGGCCCGACGGCGCGACCACGGCCGCACCCCTCCCCCTCACCCCCTGAAACACCCCCACCCTTGCAGCGAAGGAGCAGCATCCTCATGAAACGCACCATCATCGCGACCGCCGGCATCGCTGTCGGCGCCCTCGCCCTCGCAGGCTGTTCGTCGGGCGGTTCGTCCGACGACGGCGTCGCAGAAGACGGATCCCTCACCCTCACCATGTCGGGCTGGAGCGTCGAGACGACGCCCGAGTTCCAGCTGCTCGCCGACGCATACAGCGAGAAGAACCCCGACGTCACCGTCGAGATCGTCGACTACGACCCGGCCGAGTACAACACTCTCGTCACCGCCGATCTCGCGGCCGGCAAGGGCCCCGACATCATCACGCAGAAGGAAGTGAAGTTCGTCACGACCTTCCAAGAGGGCGGTCAGCTGCTCGACGTCTCGGACGTCGAGCTTCCCGATGACATCGGCGGCGCCGAGTCGTACGTGGTCGACGGCACGACCTACGCCGTTCCCTACCGCCAGGACTCGTGGGTGCTCTATTACAACAAGGCGCTGTTCGACCAGGCCGGCATCGAGTACCCCGACGGCTCATGGACGTGGGACGACTACGACGCCGCGGCCGAAGAGCTGACCTCGTCGCTCGACGGCGCGAACGGCGCCTACGCGCACAGCTGGCAGTCGACGCTGCAGGGCTTCGCGAACGCGCAGAACGACGCCGACATCCTGGCGGGCGAGTACGACTACATGGCGCCCTACTACGAGCGCGTTCTCGCGCTGCAGGAGGCCGGCGCGCAGGAGTCGTTCAACACGGTTACCGCGAACCAGCTCACCTACCAGGGCGAGTTCGGCAAGCAGAAGGCCGCGATGCTGCCGATGGGCACCTGGTTCGTCGCGACCCTCATCGCGCAGCAGGCCGAGGGTGAGGCAGACGACTTCGAGTGGGGCATCGCGCCGGCCCCGCAGCTCGACGCGTCGACGACGGGAACCGACCAGACGCCGGTGACCTTCGGCGACCCGACCGGGTTCGGCATCAACGCGAACATCAACGAGGACAAGGTCGACGCGGCCAAGGACTTCCTCGCCTTCACCGCGAGCGAGGAAGCCGCCACGGCGCTCGCCGAGATCGGCATCACGCCGGCGCTGCTCAGCGACCCGGTCGTCGAGGCGTACTTCGCCGTCGAGGGCGCGCCGCAGGACGAGCTGTCGACGTTCGCGGTGCAGACGCACGAAACGCGCCCCGAGAACCCGACGTCGAGCAAGACGGCTGCCGTGCAGAACATTCTGAACGACATGCACTCCGCGATCCTCTCCGGATCCGAGGATGTCGATGGCGCGATCGCCGACGCCGAAGAGCGCGTCGCCAGCGAGGTCGGTCTCGACTGATCGCCTCTCCCGGGCCCCGCAAGGGGCCCGGGTCCCCCTCTCGAGGAGCACCATGACCACTACCGCGACGCCGCAGCGCGCACCGCGCCGGCGATCTCGTCTCCGCACGCGCAACACCCTGCTCGGGTGGAGCTTCATCCTGCCGAACTTCCTCGGCTTCGCCACGCTCACGCTCGTGCCCGTGATCGTGCTGTTCTACATGTCGCTCACGAACTGGAACATCTTCGGAACCTCCCAGTTCATCGGGCTCGACAACTTCACGCGCCTCGCCGCCGACGGCAGCTTCCGCACGGCGTTCGTGAACACGATCTACTACTCGGCGCTGCACATCCCGCTGACGATCATCGTCTCGCTGGCACTCGCGCTGCTGCTGAACAACAAGATCCGCGGCGTCGCGTTCTTCCGCACGGCTGCGTTCTTCCCGTACATCACGTCGATCGTGGCGATCGCGCTCGTATGGAACCTGCTGTTCAGCCCCGACTACGGCCCCGTCAACGAGATGCTGCGCTTCGTCGGCATCTCGAACCCGCCCGGCTGGCTCACCGACACGAACTGGTCGATGCCGGCGGTCGTCATCATCAGCACCTGGAAGGACATGGGCTATTACATGGTGCTCTTCCTCGCGGCGCTGCAGACGGTGCCTCGAGAACTGCATGAGGCGGCCCGCATGGATGGCGCGAATGTGTTCCAGCGCTTCCTCAACGTGACCCTGCCGAGCCTGCGGCCGACGATGTTCTTCGTCACGGTGATGCTCACGATCAACTCTCTGAAGATCTTCGACCTGATCCTCGTGCTGACCGACGGCGGTCCCGGACAGTCGACGACCGTGATCAGCCAGTTCATCTACCGCAAGGGCTTCGAGGAGAACGACTTCGGATACGCCTCGGCCGCATCGGTGGTGCTGTTCTTCCTGTGCATCATCGTCACGGTCGTGCAGTTCATGTGGAACCAGAGGAAGAGCGCACGATGAGCGAAACGATGAACCTGGTCGCCCCGGCGCCGCGACGCGCACGCACCTCTCTCGAGCCGAACTCCCGCCCTCGGCCGGCCGGATCCGGATCCCGCGCGGTCGGGCGCACGATTCTCTACATCGTGCTGATCGTCGCCGCAACCGCGATGCTCACGCCGTTCTTCTGGATGGTCATGAGCTCGCTGAAGGATGCCAACTCGGTGTTCTCCGTTCCGGTGCGGTGGCTGCCCGAGGTATTCGTGTGGGAGAACTACGTCGACATCTGGGCCCGCAGCGACATCGGGGTGTGGATCCGCAACTCGCTCGTGCTCTCGGTCGCCGTGACCGCGCTGCAGGTGATCACGGGATCCTTCGCCGCCTACGGCTTCTCGCGCATCTCGTTCCCCGGCCGTAACGCGCTGTTCCTGCTGTACGTGGCGACGATCGCCGTGCCGTGGCAGTCGTACATGATCCCGCAGTTCATCCTGCTGTCGAACGCGGGCTTGGCGAACACGCTGTGGTCGATCATGCTGCTGCAGGCGTTCGGCGCCTTCGGCGTGTTCCTCATGAAGCAGTTCTACGAGACGGTGCCCGAGGAGCTCTCGGAAGCCGCGCGCCTGGACGGCCTCAGCGAGTACGGCATCTGGTGGCGCATCATGATGCCGCTGTCAGTGCCCGCGATCGCGAGCCTGTCGCTGCTGACCTTCGTGAACACGTGGAACGACTACCTCGGACCGCTCATCTACCTGCGCGACCCGAGCCTGTGGACGCTGCAGCTCGGCCTCAAGAACTTCGTCTCGAGCCTCTACGACACCGACTACGGCGTGCTGTTCGCGGGCCTGACGATCTCGGTCGTGCCGATCGCGATCATCTTCCTTCTCGGCCAGCGGTTCTTCGTCGAGGGCGTCGCGACGAGCGGGCTGAAGGGCTGATCGTGAAGCGCATCCCGCACAGCGTGTACTCGACGCTCTTCGGCGTCGTGCACCTCGCGCTCGGAGTGAACCTCTCGCTCGCGGTCGTCGCGCTGCCGCTGATCGCGCTGCTCGTCACGACGGATCCGTCGCTGTCGTGGCCGCTGATGGCGGTCGCCGCTGTTCCTGCCGGCATGGGGATCGCGGCCGCGTTCGGCACGTTCCGTGCGCACGCGGACGGCGAAGCCTCGGTGCTGCGCACCTTCTTCCGCCAGATCGCATCGACGTGGCGCCGCTCGCTCGCGCTGTCTGCGATCGTCGTGGCGATCGTCGTGGTGGCCGTCGCCGATGTGGTCGTGCTCGCACCCACCGGAATCGGCGCGATCTTCGCCCCGGTGCTCGTCGTGATCGCGGCCCTCGCGGTCGCATGCGGCATCGTGGGCCTCGCGGCGATCACCGAGGATCCGCGCGCCCGTCTCGTCGACGTGCTGAAGATCTCGGCCGTCATCGCCGTGCGGCGCTGGCCGTTCACCCTCGTCTCGTTCGCCGCGCTCGGCGTGCAGGCGGCCGTGATCGTCGAGGCGCCCGCGCTCGGCATCGGCCTCACGGCCGCCGCCTGTCTCTACGTCGTGTGGGCGGGCGCGCGCTATGCGCTGCGGCCCGCACTGCGACCCGTCTCCTCGTGAGGACCCCCATGACTACGCTTCCGCGCGTGCTGAGCGCTGTCGGATCCGGCGCCTTCACGGCCGCCTCCGAAGACCACCTCGCACGAGAGCTCGCCGCTCACGGCGATCTGCTCGGCACCGTCGACGAGTTCGGCTCGGCCTCGTCACGGGCGATGCTCGCCGAGGCCGAAGTGCTCGTGACCGGATGGCGGACCCCCCGCGTCGACGCGGCAGTGCTCGACGCCGCACCGCGACTGAGGGCGATTCTGCATGTCGCCGGGTCGGTGAAGGAGAACCTCGACGACGCCGTGTGGGAGCGCGGGATCGAGGTGAGCTCGGCGGTCGACGCGAACGCGGTGCCCGTCGCGGAGTTCACTCTCGCGGCGATCATCTTCGCCAACAAGCGGGTGCTGCGCATCGCACGAGACTACCGCGAGCGGCGCGAGCTGATCGATCAGGCGGGCCTCGGCGTGATCGGCGGCTATCGTCGCCGCGTCGGCATCGTCGGAGCCTCGCGCATCGGGCGTCGCGTCGTCGAGCTTCTGCAGCCGTTCGACCTCGAGGTGGTGCTGTTCGACCCCACGCTCTCGGACGAGCAGGTCGCGGATCTCGGCGCCCGCGCGGTGACGCTCGAGGAGCTGTGCGCGACGAGCGACGTGGTGTCGGTGCACGCGCCGTCGCTGCCCTCGACGCACGGTCTCATCTCGGCGGAGCTGATCGACCGGCTGCCCGCCGGATCGGCGCTCATCAACACGTCGCGCGGCGACGTCGTCGACCAGGACGCGCTGACCGCCCGTGTACAGTGCGGGGACCTCTATGCGATCCTCGACGTCACCGTGCCGTGGGCGCTGCCCGCCGACCATCCGCTCTACGCGCACCCGAACGTGCTGCTCACCCCGCACATCGCCGGATCCGTGGGAACCGAGGTGAACCGCATGATCGATCAGCAGGTCGCCGAGCTCGACCGCATCGCACGGGGCGAGGCGCTCGCCCACCCGGTGCTGTTCGAATCGCTCGTGACGGCCGCGTAAGCGGTCAGGCGCGCTTCAGGCGGCGGCGGATCTGGCCGGTGAAGGCCTTCAGCTCGGGAGAGCGCAGCACCGCGAGGGCGACGGCGTAGATCACCACGGTCGCGGCGCCGATGACGAGGCAGCCGGCGAAGCCCGCGAGCTTCGACGAGGTCATCCAGCCGTCGATTCCGCTCGAGAGCGCGTAGATCCCATACCCGGCGGCGCCCGCGGGGATCGCCGCGACGACGAAGCGCAGGTAGGCGATCGCCGTGCGCGCGAAGCCCAGGGATCCGATCCTGCGGCGCAGCAGGATCCACGCGACGACGAGCTGCAGCGCGCTCGAGACCGACTGCGCGAGCGCGACGCCCGCCGTCAGCAGTTCGGTGTCGAGCAGCGCACGCGCGACGAGGGCGCCGCCGACCGCAAGAACTGCCTGGAAGACCGTGAAGAAGAACGGCGTGCGTGTGTCGCCGTATGCGTAGAACGTGCGCTGCAGGATGAACAGGGCCGCCATCGGCACGAGCGCCGCGACGAACGCGGAGAGCACGGGCGACATCGCGGACGCGGTGGTGGGCGAGTTCGCGAAGACGCGAGCGAGCGGGATCGCGGCGGCCAGCACGGTCGCAGAGGCGATCACGACGAGCAGCCCGAGCACCCGCATCGACTGTCCGATGTCGGACCGCACGTCTTCGTGCCGCCCTGCGGCGGCGTGCTCGCTGAGCTGTGTGAAGTAGGGCGTGCCGATGCTCATGACGATGAGCGAGTACGGGAGCATGAACACGAGCCAGGAGTTGAACCAGATCGTGCTCGAGGCGTCATCACCCGAGGCCGTTGTGATCACGTGCTGCTGCACCGACGAGACGACGAGTCCGACGAGCAGCATGCCGACGCTCCAGCCCGCGAGATTCTTGATCTCGCCGAGGCCGATGCCGCGCCACCCGAAGTCGGGGCGGAGCTTCAGGCCCGTCTTGCGCCAGAAGATCGCCAGCGTCACGGTCTGGGACAGGATTCCGAGGGTGGCCGTGCCGGCGATGACGGCGATCTTCAGCGGGTCCCAGCCTGCGATAGCGTTCTGCTCCGAGCCGAACAGCCACATGAACAGGCAGAAGCCCGCGATCGAGACGATGTTGTTCGTGATGGGTGCCCAGGCGTACGGCGCGAAGACGCGGCGAGCATTGAGCGTCTCACCGATGAGTGCGAACATTCCGTAGAAGAACACCTGCGGCAGGCACCAGTATGCGAACGCGACCGCGAGGTCGTACTGCGCGGGTTCGGGAAAATCGGAGAAGGCGGACACGAGCAGGGGCGCGGCGACCATCGCGACCGCAGTCACCGCGAGAAGCACCACGGTTCCCAGGGTGAACAGCTTGGAGATCAGGCGCTGACCGCCGTCTTCGGCCTGCGACCACTTGACGATCTGGGGCACGAGCACGGCCGTCAGCACGCCGGTGGAGATGACCTGGAAGACGTAGTTCGGCAACTGGTTCGCGGTCGTGAAGGCGTCGGCCGCATGCCCTGTGGCGCCGAGGGTCGTCACGAGCACGAGACTGCGCAGCAGGCCGGTCACCCGGGATGCCAGCGTTCCCGCCGCGATCATGGCGCTGGAACGGCCGAGGCTCATGCGCCCTCTTCTCGTATGCCGCTGTCGGAATGTCTGGAATCGTTGTCGCGCCTGCGGCGCCGGATCTGACGGTAGAGACCGAATCCGATGAGAGCCGCAACGATCACTGCGAGAGCGATGACAGCGATCCGCTCCCAGTCCGCGCGCACGGTGACCTCGACGTCTCGCGACGGTCCGATCCGCTCCCCCGTCGCGGACTGCAGCGCGTAGTGCACCGTGACGTCGCCGCTGCCCACGCGCGCCTCGATCGGAATCGTGGCGCGCGTGATGCTGTCGGGATTCGCGACGATCTCGGTGCGGCGATCGATCGACAGTCGCGGATCGTCGGGGACCGCGATGACGGTGACCTTCGCCTCGTACGGCAGGTCGTTGCGGATCCACACCGGCATCGGCGCCTCGGCGCTCAGCAGCTGCACGGGCTGTTGGATCTGCTGGATGTCGATAGCGACCGCGCGGTCTGCGTTCAGCTCGACGAAGTCCTCCGCCCGCGTCAGCCAGCCGTCGGGGTTCGTCGCCCACGACACCGAGAGCAGGCGCTGCAGCTCGGCGCGCACCTGGCCGAGGAAGTGATCGGGCGTCGTCAGCGCGGTTGCGATGTGTTCGAGGCCCGGCTCTGCCGCCAGGTAGTCGACGACGGCCTTCTCTCGGTCGGCGTCTTCGTTCGTCGCGGTCACACCGACGTGGCCCGAGCCGGCAGCCAGCATCTCTTCGAGGCCGGTGGGTGACAGCGCAGGGCTCGCCAGCGCCGCGGCGACGGCGTCATCGAGGCCCTCCGCCGACAGGTCGAGTTCGCCGTCGACGATCTCGGTGCCCGCGTCGTCGGTGGTGAGGTCATCGGAGCCCATGCGGTCGAGCGCGAGGAGGAGCGGCTCGTCGCGCTGCGAGGCCGTGAGCCAGATCTCGGCGGTCGCAACGGTCAGCGCCCGCTCGCGCTCCGCGGCATCGCTCAGTCGGGCCGCGTCGAGCAGGTCGTGCGAGAGGGCGTCGTCGTAGGCGAGGGCGTCGCCGCCGAGAGCGGCGGATCCGTCGGTCGTGGTCGACGCCGGCACCAGCACGCGCGCGGCGGAATCGCCGACGAGCGCCGACACGGTCTCGTCGGATGCCGATCCCGGTGATGGCCAGAACAGCTGGGGCGAACGGCCCTCCCCGATGCGGGTCAGCGACGAGAGGGTGATCGGCTCGTCGGCGGCATCGATCGTGGCCGTGTCGAGTGCGAACCCCAGATGCGTCGGGGCGAGCGGGGTCTCGAGCTCGGCGGCGATCTGCGGCGAGACATCAGCGTCGGCGAACTGCAGGGCGAAGCGGTCGTTGTCCAGCGCCATCAGGCGTTCGAGCCACGCGCGGGCGGTGGCGGGTGCGGCTGAGCCGAGCGCGCGGATCGACGCCGGAATCGACGGATCGATCGCGAGGATCGCGTCGGTGCCGTCGATGGCATCGAGCTGCGCGGTGAGCAGACCGTCGTCGCCCGTCAGAGTTCCGAGCGTCGTGGCCGAGTAGAGGCCCGCCACCGCGACCGGCCCGGTGATGGGGACGACGAGCGAGACGGGGCTCGCGGATCCGCCCGTGACGATCACGATGTCACGGGTCGTCGCGGATGCAGTCGCGCCCGCGTATACAGCTGCAACCGGATATACGCCCGGCGACATACCTTCGGTCGGCAGCGGCTCCGAGACGGCCGCGGTGCCGCCGGGCGCGATCTCCTCCACGGCGATCGATGCGATCTCGGTGCGAGCCGTGCCGCCGGTTCCGCTGAGCCATGCCTCGACGGCATCGTCGTCTGCGAGCGGGTCGCCGATCGAGACACGCACATCGGCTGCGCGGAAGGCGGCGTCCGTCGTGTTGGCGACCTCGATCTCGGCGGTGAACGAGGAACCGTTCGCGACTCCGTGATCCCCGAGCGCGAGTGTCAGCGGCGGGGCCTGCTCGTCCTGCTCCTCGACGGCCGCAACGGTCGTGGGAACACGCTGCGGCTCGGCAGCGGCGGCGGGCGCCGCAGATCCGCATACGACGATCGCTGCGCACACGGCGGCGATCGCGGCGGCGCGGATACGCGACCAGCCGCGCGGCGGGGAGATCAGCTGAGAGTCCATAGAACGACGGCCGCGAATCCGGCGGCCGTTTGTGATTCTACGGTCGCACGCCTGGACAGACCGGCAACCGATAACGATTCGACCGCGCGGTTCGCGCCTCGCTGGCGATCCACACGCGCTCGATAGGATGGAACTCTGTACTCACGAACCCCCGGTTCTCGCGTGAAGAAAGCCAGTGAATGCCCCATTCTGCGGTCGACCACTCCCCCGATTCTGCGATCGAGCTCATGGGCGGTGTCGTCAAGCGCGCAACGCGTCTCGCTGATGGCCGCGAGCTGATCTACTTCGACGACCCGAACACGACGCTCCCCGCCGAACGGCGCGCCGATGAGCGCGACCTCGCGCCGCGCCCCGAGACGGCCGAGATGCGGCGCGATGTGCTGACGGGCGACTGGATCACGGTGGCGGCCAATCGACAGAACCGCGCGATGCTGCCGCCGGCCGAGCTGGATCCGCTGGCGCCGCAGAGCGCGACGAACCCGTCGGAGGTGCCGAACCTGTACGACGTGGCGGTCTTCGAGAACAAGTCGCCGGCGCTCGGCCCGGCGCTCGCGCAGGCCACCGGCGAGGCGCCCGTCGGCGAGAACGCGCCGAGCGGCATGGACGACCTGTCGGCGCCGGGCCTCGGTCGCTCGCGCACCGCGATCGGCCGCTGCGAGGTCGTGTGCTTCAGCCCCGAGGGCACCGGCAGCTTCGGCACGCAGAGCCTCACGCGCGCCCGCACCGTGATCGAGGCGTGGGCCGACCGCACGGCGGCGCTGTCGGCGCTGCCCGGCGTTCAGCAGGTGTTCCCGTTCGAAAACCGCGGCGAGCAGATCGGCGTCACGCTGCACCACCCGCACGGGCAGATCTACTCGTATCCGTACGTCACGCCGCGCACGACCAGCACGCTGCAGCAGATCGAGCGCGAGGGCGCCGATCTCTTCCAGCGCATCATCGACTTCGAACAGGCAGGACCGCGCGTCGTGCTCGAAGCCGAGCACTGGCTCGCCTACGTGCCGTTCGCCGCGCGCTGGCCGGTCGAGGTGCACCTCGCGCCGCGTCGCCACGCCGCCGACTTCACCGAGCTCACCGGCGACGAGCGCGACGAGCTCGGGAGCGTCTACCTGCGCATCCTGCGAGGCGTCGACAACCTCTACGACACGCCCACGCCGTACATCGCCGCTTGGCACCAGGCGCCCGTGAACGTCGGGCGCGACAGCGTGCGCATGCACCTGCAGCTCACGTCGCCGCGGCGCGGCGCCGACAAACTCAAGTTCCTGGCGGGATCCGAGGCGGCGATGGGCGCATGGGCCGCCGAGATCCCGCCGGAGACCAGCGCCGAGCGGCTTCGTGCCGCGATCAGCGAGGTGACTGTATGAACCCCACCGCACAGGTCGCCGCGAGCCTCTACTCCGAGCTCACGGGGGCATCGCCCGAAAGCATCTGGTCGGCCCCCGGCCGCGCCAACCTCATCGGCGAACACACCGACTACAACGAGGGGTTCGTGCTGCCCTTCGCGATCGAACACCGCACGTACGCGGCGGTCGGGCGGCGCGACGACGGCATCATCCGGGTGGCCTCGACGTTCGATCCGAACCCCGTCGAGGTCGCGATCGTCGAACTGTCGGCGCTGTTCGGCGGCGCTGCCGGCGAGGCCGTGCAGGCCGGATCGGTGCCGGAGTGGGCCGCTTACCCGCTCGGCGTCGCATGGGCGGCACTGGCGCGTGTGCCGAACCCGGTCGTCACCGGTGTCGACATCGCGATCGCCTCGGACGTGCCGATCGGTGCCGGGCTGTCGTCGTCGGCCGCGATCGAGGGCGCCACGGCAGCTGCGCTCGACGAGCTGTGGAGCCTCGACCTGTCGCTGCTCGACATGGCGAAGATCGGTCGCACGGCCGAGAACCAGGCGGTCGGCGCTCCGACCGGCATCATGGATCAGGTCTCATCGATCATGGGCGAGTACGACGCCGCGACCTTCCTCGACTGCCGCTCATACGAGACGCAGCCCGTCGACCTCGGCTTCGCGCGCGAGCACCTGACCGTGCTCGTCATCGACACGAAGGTGAAGCACTCGCACTCGACCGGCGGCTACGGCGAACGGCGGGCATCCTGCGAGCTGGGCGCTCGCACCCTCGGCGTGAGTGCGCTGCGCGACGTCACGGTCGCCGATCTCGAGCGCGCGAAGACAGTGCTCGACGACGTCACCTTCCGCCGCGTCGCCCACATCGTCACCGAGAACCAGCGCGTGCTCGACACCGTCGACACACTGCGGGCCGAGGGCCCACGGGCGATCGGAGGGCTGCTCGTGGCATCGCACGTGTCGATGCGCGACGACTTCGAGATCTCCGTTCCCGAACTCGACACCGCGGTGTCGGCGGCGCTCGACGCCGGCGCGGTGGGTGCGCGCATGACCGGCGGAGGCTTCGGCGGCGCCGCGATCGCCGTGGTCGAGGTCGACAAGCTCGACGACACGAAGGCGGCGGTGGCCGACGCGTTCGAACGAGCTGGTTTCATCGAGCCTCACCAGTTCACGGTCACCCCGTCGCACGGCGTGCTGCGTGACGCCTGACCACCGTGTCCCACTTGGCGTGGGATTACCGCACCTATTTCGGCAGGAAGTGGGACACGGGTTTCACCGTGTCCCACTTCCTGCGGCATTGATGCGCTGATAGCCGCATCATGTGGGACACGGTCTGCATCACAGCCGCAGAAAGGCGTCGTCGATGAGGCCTCGCACGGCAGGGAGCAGGGAGCCGCGGAGCGCGGCCTCGTCGACCTCCAGCAGCTGCGCGATCGCGCCGACGATCTGACCGACGGTGAGATCGCCGTCGCAGGCGCCCACGAGCCCGGCGAGAGCCGGATCCGCCTGAACCGCGCGCCCGAACCCGCCGCCCTGTCGCAGTTCGATGACGGTCGGATTCTCGGCGCCCGGAAGGTAGTGGCGCGTCTCGGTGACGTCGGGCGCGGTCGCGAGGATCCGCTCGAGCAGCGCGTCGTCGTCGAGCGCGACCTGCGCGTCGTGGGCGGCCAGCGCGTCGGCGAGGTGGGATCCGAGCGCGCCCTCGGACGGAATCGGCTGTGAGACCTTCTCGTATCGCGCGAGGGTCGGAGCGGCCGCTGCGCGGCGCAGCAGCACGTATCCGAACCCGATCTCGCTCACGCCGCGCGCGGCGAAGTCGTCGAGCCAAGCGGTGAGCAGGCGATCGTGCGCGGGCGAGCCTGGAGCGGTGCCGCCGTCGCGGATCCACATCTCGGCGTACTCGGTCGGGTTCAGGCTCTCGCGTTCGATCACCCAGGCGTCGAGGGGCACCGGTGAGGCCTCCACCCACGAGCGGAAGCGGTCGAGACCCGGCACCCCGTCCTTCGTCTCCCAGTTCGCGAGGAACTGCGCCGTGCCGCCGGGCACCAGGTGCGCGCCGGCACCCGCCACGACCTGCTGCACGAGGGCGTCGCCGACGAGGCCGCCGTCGCGGTACTCGTACGACGGCACACCGTGCATTCGGGGCGTGATGACGAACGGCGGATTCGACACGATGCGGTCGAACGTCTCGTCGGCGACCGGTTCGAAGAGAGACCCGTGGCGCACGTCGATTCCCGACGTGTCGGCGAGAGCCGCATTCATGCGCGTGAACGCGAGGGCGCGGCCGGAGATGTCGGTCGCCGTGACATGATCCGCGTATCGCCGCGCGCGCAGAGCCTGCACGCCGCATCCGGTGCCGAGATCGAGCACGCGGCCCGCCGCCGCCGGCAACTGCAGGCCCGCGAGGGTCAGCGAGGCGCCGCCGACGCCGAGCACGTGGTCCTCGGCAAGGGCGCCGCCGCCCGTGGCGATCTCGTCGAGGTCGGCCGCGACGATCCATTCACCCGGTCCGCGGTCGTCGTGGAACGACTGCGGCCGGACGATGGCGATCGGCACGACCGAGTCACGATCGATCCGCGCGAGACCGAGGTCGACCAGCCCCGTGGTTCCGAGCCGCGGCAGCGCTGCGGCGACGTGTGCCGCGGGCTGCGCGACACCGAAGATCAGCAGCCGAGCGAGAACGGCCTGTGGGTCCGTCGCGTCGCCGAGACCGCGCAGCGCCGGGGTGCGCAGCGTGCGCCCGATCGCGTCGTCGGCTTCGACGCCCCACCGGGCGCGCAACGGCTCGGAGCGGAACTTCGCATCGGCCAGGTCGGCGGCGAGGTCGCGGCAGAGGTCGGGATCAGGGTTCAGCACATCCCTATTCTCGTGCCCGGGGATGCACAACTACGGCAGATGCGCGGCATTGCCGGTGTGTGCGACCAGGTAAATGCGGTTGCCGGCCCGCACTGCCGTAGTTGTGCGGTGGGTACGGCGTACACCGCGTCGAAGCACGCGGTCGTCGGCATGACGAAGAGCTCGGCATACCTGTACGCGCTCAAGGGCCTGCGGATCACCGCCGTCGCTCCGGGCGCCGTGGCGACGGGCATCGACGGCACGTTCGCATCCGAGCTCCGCGCCGAGCGCATCCAGCGCGGGATGGCAGCGATCCCGTCGATCGCGAGGGCGATGCAGCTCGCCGCGAGCATCTCGTTCCTGCTGAGCGACGACTCGACCAACATCAACGGCGCGATCCTCCCGTCCGACGGCGGCTGGTCGGCCGCCTGAGCGCCTACCGTGTCCCCATTTCGGTGCGAACAGCCCCCGCATTTCCGCACCAACCGGGACACGGGTTCGCCCCCAGCCGTCCCCAGTACCCTGGAATCATGCTCAACATGGCCGCCGGACTCGCACGCCTCGGTGACCTCGCGCACTCTCCGGTCGTCTCGGCCCTCGCCGCCGCGTTCGCCGAGGCGGGCCGCGACCTCGCAGTCGTCGGCGGCCCCGTGCGCGATGCACTGCTCGGGCGCGACACTCACGACCTCGACTTCACGACCGACGCGCAGCCCGACGAGATCCTGAAGATCGTCACGCCGATCTCGTCGACGCAGTGGGACATCGGGCGCGCGTTCGGAACGATCGGCGCGCGCGTCCGCGGTGAGCAGGTCGAGATCACGACCTACCGCTCCGACGCCTATGACGGCACGACCCGCAAGCCCGCGGTCGAGTTCGGCGACAGTCTCGAGGGCGACCTCACCCGCCGCGACTTCACGGTCAACGCGATGGCGCTGCGCGTTCCGAGCGTTCAGCTCGTGGATCCGACGGGCGGCGTCGAGGACCTCCTCGCGGGCTCCCTGCGCACGCCGATCGACGCGGCGGTCAGCTTCGGCGACGATCCCCTGCGCATGCTGCGCGCCGCGCGCTTCGCCGCTCAGCTCGGGTTCGACCTCGACGAGGCGACGCGCGAGGCGATCGACGAGCTGCGCGGCACGCTCTCGATCGTGAGCGCCGAGCGCATCCAGTCCGAGCTGGTGCGCACGCTGCAGACGGATGACCCGGTGCGCGGCATCCGCGTCATGGTCGACACGGGTCTCGCCGACGAGTTCCTTCCCGAGGTGTCGGCGCTGCGGCTCGAAGTCGACGAGCACCATCACCACAAAGACGTCTACGAGCACTCGCTGACCGTGCTCGCGCAGGCGATCGATCTCGAGCAGGAACGGCATCCGGGTGAGGAACCGGACGTGGCGCTCCGCGTGGCGGCGCTGCTGCACGACATCGGAAAACCGCGCACGCGCAAGCTCGAGCAGGGCGGAGCGGTGACGTTCCATCATCACGATGTCGTCGGATCCCGCATGGCCAAGAAGCGCCTGCAGGCGCTGAAGTTCGACACGGCGACCACCGGATCCGTGGCGAAGCTCATCGAGCTGCACCTGCGGTTCTTCGGGTACGCCGAGGGCGCCTGGACAGATTCGGCCGTGCGCCGCTACGTGCGCGACGCCGGCGCCGAGCTCGAGCGCCTGCACATCCTCACCCGCGCAGACGTCACCACCCGCAATCAGCGCAAGGCCCGACGCCTCGCGGCCGCATACGACGACATCGAGAACCGCATCACCCAGCTGCGCGAGCAGGAGGAGGTCGACGCGATCCGTCCGGATCTCGACGGCAACCAGATCCAGCGGATCCTCGACATCGCACCCGGCCCGGCGGTCGGAAGGGCCTACAAGTTCCTGTTGGAGCTGCGCCTCGACGCGGGGCCCCTCGGCGCGGAAGAAGCGGAATCCCGTCTTCTCGCCTGGTGGCGCGAGCAGGGCTGAGGTCTCTGGGTAACCCCCGAATTCGCGCGTAATGCATGGGGATGCGCGGCTCGCGCGGGTAGCGTCGTAGCGTGGCCGAACAACGACCCCTGCGGATTCTCCTGGGATGCGACACATTCGCTCCCGACATCAATGGCGCTGCCCGATTCGCCGAGCGCCTGGCGGCGGGCCTGGTCGAGCGCGGCCACGCGGTGCACGTGAGCGCGCCGAACAGTCGACACCGCGCGGAGGAACCGCGTTTCGAGACGATCGAGGGATCCGACGTCGTCGTTCACCGCCTGCCCGCCGTGAAGGCGCCCGGACACGACTGGCTGCGCTTCGTGTGGCCATGGCGCTCGAAGCACTACGCGCGGCGCGTGCTCGACAGCGTGCGCCCCGACGTGGTGCACATCCAGTCGCACATCGTGATCGGCCGCGGGCTCACGCGCGAGGCGCGCAAGCGCGGGATCCCGGTCGTTGCGACCAACCACACCATGGCCGAGAACATCCTCGACTTCACCCGCCTGCCCGAGTGGGGCAACAAGATCTTCGTGAAGCTCGCGTGGGCGGACGCTCGGCGCACCTTCGACATGGCCGCCGCGGTCACGACCCCCACGCGCAGGGCTGCCGAGTTCCTCGAGCAGACGATCGACCTTCCGGGCGTGATCCCGATCAGTTGTGGGATCGACATGGCGCAATACACGGCGGATCTCGAACCGCGCGTCGACAAGCGCATCGTCTTCGTCGGTCGGCTCACGAGCGAGAAGCGCATCGACGACCTGCTTCGTGCGGCCGCGCGCCTCGACGACGACGTGATCGTCGAACTCGTCGGCGGCGGCGATCAGCGCGGCATGCTCGAGGCGCTCGCGGCGGAGCTGGGGATCCGCGACCGCGTCGTGTTCCACGGCCGCGTATCCGATGAAGAACTGCGGGCGGCGCTGACGCGGGCGACCGTCTTCGCGATCGCGTCGATCGCCGAGCTGCAGTCGATCGCCACGATGGAGGCGATGGCCTCGGGCCTGCCGATCGTGGCGGCGAACGCGGTCGCGCTGCCGCACCTCGTCGAGCACGAGCGAAACGGGTATCTGTTCGAGCCCGAGAACGTCGACGAGCTCGAAGCGCGGCTGCGCGACGTCCTCTCGGCGGATCGCGACATGTACGTCTCGATGCAGCGGGCCTCCTTGGAGATGGTCGCCGATCACGACATCACCCGCACCCTCGACACCTTCGAGGCGCTGTACCGGGGCGGCGAACTCCCCGCATGAGCCGGGCGCTGCACGTCGTGATGTTCGCCGATCAGCATCCGGCGACGTCGGGCGGCGCACAGGTCGCGATGCGGTTGCAGGCCAAGTATCTCGAGCGCGCGGGGCACACGGTGACGATGGTGGTGCCCGAGCGGCACAGCTGGAATCAGCAGCATATGCGTGCACACACATATGTCGAGGTGCCGTCGATCGGAGTGCCGCCCGATTGGGAGTATTCGGCCGTGTGGCCCGGCACGCGCGCCGATCGCGTGGTCGACGCAGGCATCACACGGCGCGTCACGCGCGAGGGCGTCGCTCTTCCCGACCTCGTGCACGTGCAGGGCGACTACTGGGGCGCGGTGCTCGGGTATCGCTTCGCGGAGCGCGCGCGTGTGCCCGTCGTGCACACGATGCACAACCGCGTCGACGTCGGCATCGAAGCCACGGTCCCCTTTCCGCGGGTCGTGCTCGCGGCGCTGAACGCCTGGCGCAGATCGATGCTGCCGGGCTCGGGCGGCGGATCCGATGGATGGGCCTACCTTCGCGGGCTCGCGCAGCGGGCGTCAGCCGTCACGGCTCCGTCGACGCACTTCGCGCGCCGGCTCGAGCAGCACGCGGTCGCTGCGCTTGTCGAATCCATCTGGAACGGCATCGACGACGACCTGCTGGCCGACCGCGCGGATCCGGTCGCATCGGGTGCACTCGTGTGGGTCGGGCGCATGAGCCCGGAGAAGCGGCTGATCCCATTCCTACAGGCGTATGCCGATAGCGGAATAGAGTGCCCCGTCGAGATCATCGGCGGCGGATTCCAACGCGACGAGGCCGAGCGGTACGTCGAAACGCAGGGGCTCGCGGCACGAGTGAGATTTCTCGGGCGGCTGTCGTACACCGACACGCTTGCGCGCATCGCTGCGGCGACGGCGCTCGTGCAGACGTCGATCGGTTTCGAGGCGCAGGGCATGACGCCGTTCGAAGCCGCGCAGCTCGGAACGCCGGCGATCGTCAGCGACCCCGACATCGCCGAAGAGATGGGCGGCGGGATCTGGCGCGTTTCGAGCGCGCACACCGAGGCCGGTCGCAAAGCGGCGCTCGCGGAGGCCCTTCGTTGCGTCGAACGCGATGTGGCCTCGGGGGAGACTCCGCGCCCGACGGACCGCGTGCGCCGAGAGTTCCTCCAGTCGTCGCGCACCGCGGCGATGATCGAGCTCTACGAGCGGGTACTCGGTCGCTGAGGCCCGCGGATCACGGCAGCAGTGCGGGGGTCAGCGGGGTGGACAGCTGCAGGACGAGGCGCGCGCAAGCATGATTCCGAGAGCCCATCGAGGTGGTGCCGGGAGCACTGTAGGGTGCGTGACGTCTCGAACCGTTGACGGCTCATTCACCCGTCGGTAACGTTACCAATGCAGCGTGGGCGTGACGTCGTGCGGCGTGGTGCCTCACCTGCTGCACGCATCGAAGCCAGCCCAGCTGCGGTCTCGGTGACAACGACGTTCCGAACGCAGGGAGTGAACGCACATGACATCCTCGAAGTCCCGATTGCCGAAGTCCATCGCTACGGCGCTGACGGCGACGGCCATGGCGGCCGGGCTGATCAGCGCCGTCGATGACGCGCCGTCGGCCGCGGCGAGCCCCGAGGCACCGGCCGACCGCGACTACGTGTCGCTCGTCAACTCGTGGATCGAAGCCGATATCGGCCGGTTCTTCTTCTTCCAGTCGGCCAGCAATCCGTTCGGGATGGTGAAGCTGAGGCCCGACACGTCGACCCATCATGCGCGCAACACGGGGTACCGCCAGAACGAAGACGACGTGAAGGGGTTCAGCCACCTGCACGACTGGCAGCTGTCCGGCGTGCAGGTCATGCCGACCTCGGGAGAGACCGCGCCGAAGGTCGAACACGACGACAGCGAACTCGCTCAGCCCGGATACCACCGATTGCATCTCGACCGGTACGACATCGATGCCGAGCTGACGACGACCGACCGCGTCGGCATGCATCGCTACACGTACGGCCAAGACGGTGCGGGCGAGGTGATCGTCAACCTGGGCGGGGTGCTCGGCGAAGCCGAGATGGAGGATGCACACGTGACGCGCGTGAGCGATCACGAGCTCGCCGGATATGTGAACCAGCACGGCGAGAGGTATCCGGGGCGACACGAGACGACCCTGTACTTCAACATTCAGTTCGACACCGCTTTCGACGCCATGCACGGATGGACGGATGGCGCGCTGGTCGAGGACGGCGGTGCGGTCGACGAGGTGGAAGGTCCGGACGCAGGTGTGTACGTGAGCTACGACGACCTCGCTGCCGGCGACCAGATCCAGATGAAGGTCGCGCTGTCGCTCACCGGAGAGGAGGGTGCCCGGCGCAACCTCGAGGCCGAGCTGCCCGGGTGGGACTTCGACTCCGTGAAGTCGGCGTCGCAGAACCGCTGGAACGAGATGCTCGGCCGCATCGACGTCGCGGGCGGCACGGACGACCAGCAGCAGAAGTTCTACACAGACCTGTTCCATGTGCTCTGCGGTCGCAGCATGGTCAGCGATGCCGACGGCGCGTACATGGACGACACGTGGAACAACGGTCAGGTGCGGCAGATTCCGACCGACAGCTCGGGCGAGCCGGAGTTCGCCATGTACAACTACGACGCCCTGTGGCTGACGCAGTGGAACCTCAACTCGGTGCTCGGAATGGCGTATCCCGAGATCTACTCGAGCCTCGTCAAGTCGCAGCTGCAGATGTACGACGACGGCGACCTGCTGCCCCGCGCCCCGGTCGCGGGCAACTACTCGATGGTCATGACCGGATCGCCCATCACCTCGTTCATCTCGGGAGCATGGAACAAGGGCATCCGCGACTTCGACATCGACACGGCGTTCGAGGCCATGCTCGACGCGCAGTCGCTGGGCGGGCTGTACGACAAGGCGTCGTCGGACTATCTCAACTGGGGAACCGGCGGCAACCGCTCATACCTCGACCTCGGCTACGTCGCCTCGGAGGAGACGGGTGAGAGTGCAGGACAGACTCTCGAGTACGCGCACCAGGACTGGGTGCTGGGCCAGCTCGCGCAGCAGCTGGGCGAGCGAGGGATCAACGCCTCGCAGTTCGCGACCGTGACGGCCTCGTCGCAGCTCGATGGCGACGCCCACAGCGCCGAGCGCGCGGTGGACGGGCGTCCGCAGCGCGCCCCGACCGACGTTGAGTGGCGCTCGGACGGCGAGCAGGAGCCGTGGATCGAGCTGTCGTGGGACGAACCGCGCGCGATCGACCGCGTCGTGCTGAGCGATGCGGCGGATCCGGACAGCAACATCCACGGCGGTGAGCTGCGGTTCGGCGACGGCAGCAGCGTCTCCGTCGAGGGGATTCCCGCAGACGGGAGCGAGAAGGAAGTGACCTTCTCCGCGCGCACCGTCGATTCCGTGCGCTTCGTCGCGACGGGCGGCGAGGGCGACGACGTCGGCCTCGGCGAGTTCGAGGTCTGGGACGACACCGACCTCGGCGAATACTTCACCGAGCGATCGCAGAACTGGCGCAACGTCTTCGACGAGGAGACCGGCTTCGCCCGGCCCCGAAGCGCCGGAGGTACGTGGCGGGAGAACTTCGACCCGCTGTCGTCCAGCGGGTTCAACCAGGCCAACTCGTGGCAGTCGACCTGGTTCACGACGCACGACGTCATGGGCCTGGCCAACCTGATGGGCGGGGAGACGGCATACGCCGACAAGCTCAACTACGCGTTCCGCCGTGCGGAGCCCGGCCAGTACATCGGCGGCTACGGCGAGACGACGATCAGTTACGGCAACCAGCCGGATCTGCAGGCGGCGCACCTGTTCAATTACGTCGGCCACCCGTGGCTCACGCAGTACTGGGTGCGCGAGATCAAGGACGTGGTCTACGGATCGACGGCGACCGACGACGGATACGGCCACCACGACGAGGACCAGGGGCAGATGGGCGCCCTGAGCGCGCTTATGGCGATCGGTCTGTTCGAGGTGACCGGCGCGGGACTCGAGGAGCCGGTGTACGACATCACCTCGCCCGTGTTCGATGAGATCACCATCTCTCTCGACGACGACTATTACGACGGCGATGAGTTCCGTATCGTCACGCACGACAACTCGGCGGAGAACCTCTACATCCAGGGGGCCGAGCTGAACGGCGAGCGCTGGGACAAGGCGTGGTTCCCCCACGACGACCTCGTCTCGGGCGGCACGCTCGAGCTGTGGATGGGGAGCGAGCCGAACACTGACTGGGGCGTCGACGAACTCCCGCCGTCCGAGTCGGAGTCGGCGGGCGAACACCCCGTGCTTGCGGACGAGATCACCGTGACGGGGCCGGATCAGATCGCCGAACCGTACGCCTCGGCCTCGTACGAGGCGTCGATCCAGCCGGAGGACACGGCGCTCAAGGAGGTCTTCTGGTCGGTGACGGAGCCCGACGGATCCGCGACCGACAAGGCCGCGATCGATCCCTTCAGCGGCGCGCTGTCGGTCAACCATCGCGACGGGCAGGTGCGGGTCACGGCGACAGCGGCCGACAGCGGCGAGGAGGCGTCGAGCGTCGACGTCGAGATCGCGCTCGACGACGACCTGCTGCGCGGCAACGCGGCCCAGTGGCCGGGCGTGTCGGTCACGGCGTCGTCGGAGTACAGCTCCGGCTACGCCGCCGGGAAGGCCGTGGACGGCGTCATCGGCGATCCGAACGGCGGCGACTGGGCGTCTGCGGGCGAGAAGAACCCGTGGATCCGTCTCGAATGGAGCGAACCGATCGAGGCCGACCGCATCGTGCTCTACGACAGGGCGCGGGAGGACGACGCGAACGGGGGAACGCTGACGTTCGGCGACGGCACCTCGATCGCGGTCGAGGACATTCCTCGCAACGGCGCGGCGCATACGGTCTCGTTCGATGCGAAGACCTTCGATGAGGTGATGTTCCAGGTCGAGGGCGGCAGCGGTCCGAACGTGGGACTGTCGGAGTTCGAGGTCTACGCGATGCCCGACGTGCCGGATGCGCCTCAGCAGGTGACGGCGTCTGCGGCACCGGGCGGCGCGACCGTCTCATGGGAGCCGCCGGAGTTCGATGGCGGTGTGCCGGTCACCGGATACATCGTCACGCCCTACCTCGGCGAAGAGGCGCTCGACGCCGTCGAGGTCGGCGAGGACGAGGCGGAGGCGAAGGTGACGGACCTCGCCGCCGGCGAAACCTACCGCTTCACCGTGACGGCGAAGAACCTGAGCGGTACCGGCGAGGAGAGCGGCCTGAGCGATCCCGTGCGCATCGAGGGGCCCGAGGCGCCGGAGTGGGACCCCGATGCCGAATACAGCGCGGACGACACCGTGTCGTACGAAGGCGCCGTGTACGTCGCGCAATGGTGGACGACGGAGACCCCCGGTGCGTCGGCGACGGGATCCTGGATGGAGCAGGGCGTCGTGACCGCGTGCGAGGAGGGCGATGTCGCCGCTTGGACCGCGTCGCAGGTCTACACCGGCGGGGAGCACGTCGTGCACGACGGCGACGTGTTCGAGGCGACATGGTGGACGCGCAATCAGGAGCCGGGCGATCCGCACGGTCCGTGGGCGCCCGTCGGATCCTGCTGACGATGTGAGCCAAGGGGTTGATCACGGAGACACGCGGCTGGTATCGTTACCAAAATTGATCGAGGAGGCTCAATGAGAAGCAACAGCAGAACATTCAGGCGCATCGGCGCGGTCGGAGCGGCTGTCGCTCTCACGGTCGGGCTCGCTGCGTGCACGCAGGGATCATCCAGTGGCGGATCGGGCGACGACGGCAAGACCGTCACGCTGAACGGCGAGCGCGCTGACTTCGAGCACGGCTACGAGCTGGCGGGCGAGGCTCTGCAGGAGATCACGGGCTATCAGTTGGAGGCGCGGAACGTGCCGTCGACCGAGAACTACCAGCAGATCGTTCGGTCGTCGCTCAAGACGAACAGCACGACCGACATCATCAAGTGGTGGAACGGCTATCGGCTCCAGGAGCTCGCGCGCACCGGCGGTCTGGCCGACCTCAGCGATGCGTGGGACACCGCGGTCGATGAGGGGTGGGTCAACCCCGATACGCGCGACAGTTTCTCGTACGACGGCAAGGTGTACGGACTTCCCATGTACAAGTCGTACTGGGTGATGTTCTACAACAAGACCGTCTTCGACGAGGTCGGCATCTCTCCGCCGACCACGTGGGAGGAGTTCGAGTCGAACAACGCGAAGCTGAAGGAGGCCGGCGTCACGCCGCTCTTCGCCACGCAGGAGGCCGGCTGGACGTCGCTGATCTGGTTCGAGGAACTGCTCTCGAAGATCGATCCCGAGTTCTACCAGGATCTGATGGAGGGCGAGGAGAAGTACACGGATCCGGTGGTGCACGAGGCGATGGAGCTGTGGTCGGACATGGCGGGCAAGGGATGGTTCACCTCGCCCGATACGGCGTGGGACAACGAGCCGTCGCTGTTCGCGTCCGGATCCGTCGCACAGGTGCCGATGGGCACTTGGCGCAACGGGCTGTTCTCACAGGACCTCGACGAGGGCGACTACGGCACCTACATGCTGCCGACGGTGAAGGAGGGCGTGAAGCCCTCCGTCGTCGTCGAGTCGGGCGTGATATCCGTCGCCGACAACGCTCCGAACGCCGAGGGCGCGCAGGCGATCATGGCCGACTGGCTGAACCCCGACGTGCAGAAGCCGTGGGCCGATGAGATCAAGGACACCTCGGCGAACCCGATGGTCGAAACCGACGATCCGGTGCTGATGTCCACCCTCGAGCAGGTGCAGGACGCGGAGCCGATGGAGCTCGTGCGGTATTGGGAGGCCGGGCCGCCCGCGCTCGTCGAGACGGGCGTGCAGTACCTCGGCGCCTTCATGGCGGATCCGACGCCGGAGAACATCGATCCCACGCTGCAGAAGCTGCAGGACCTCGCGGACGCCGAGTGGGCGAGTTGGGAAGAATCCGAATAATGCCGAGGACCGCGACCGAAGCCCTGACCGTTCACGGACGGTCGGGCGTCAGGCGCCGGGGAACCGCGCGCGACCGCCTGGGGAGCATTCCGTTCCTGCTGCCGGCGGTGGCCCTGGTGGGGCTCATGCTGCTCGTGCCGTTCGTCGCCACGGCGTATCAGAGCCTCACCGACGACAACGGTTTCACCTCGTCGTTCATCGGGTTCGAGAACTACGCGCGCCTCTTCGCCGACCCCATGTTCGGGCAGTCGGTTCTCAATACGCTCATGTGGACGGTGGGCACGCTCGTGCTCCCCGTCGGCATCGGTCTGATCGTCGCGGTGTTCACCTCGCAGATGCCGGGCGGCCGCTGGGTCCGCATCGCGTTCGTGCTTCCGTACGCGCTGTCGGGCACGGCCACCGCCGTCATCTGGGGATTCATCCTGAGGGGCGACGGCGCGCTCAACCAGGCGATCACCTTCTTCGGCGGCACCCCGGCGGCCTCGGGGTGGCTCATCGAATGGCCGATGAACACGATCGTGATGATCCTCGCGAACACGTGGCAGGCCACGGGCGTCGCCGTCATCCTCTTCCTCGTCGGGCTTCAGGCGATCCCGGGCGAGACGGTCGAGGCGGCGACGCTCGACGGCGCCTCGGGCATCCGCCTGTTCTGGCACATCATCGTGCCGCAGCTGCGCCCCGTGACGGTCGTCGTCATCGGCATGTCGATCGCGAACAGCCTCCGGGTGTTCGACATGATCTGGCTGCTCACGAAGGGCGGCCCGGGCGGCTCATCCGAGACGCTCGCCGTGACCATGTACCGCGAGACGTTCATCCTGAGCGACTACGGCTACGGCGCCGCCGTCGCGGTCATCCTGTCGATCATCGTCGTCGGCGTCTCCTGGGCGTACCTGCGGCAGCAATTCAAGGCGAAGTGACCATGACGCGCATCCTCCGCAACACATTCCTCATCGTGCTGGCCGTTCTGTGGCTGGTGCCCGTGTACCTGATGATCGTCAACGCGATCACGCCCGTCGGCAACTACGAGGGCGAGCCGCGCTGGCTGCCGAACGGCTTCGGGCTCTGGGAGAACATCGTCTCCGCGTGGGAGCAGTCCGCGCTCGGGCTCGGGCTGATCAACAGCCTGATGTTCGCCACGGCCTCCGCGCTCGTCGCGGTGTTCGCGGCGGCGCTCGCCGGATTCGCCGTCGTCGTGATGCCCATGCGACGCCCCACGCTCTGGTTCTGGGTGATCTACCTCGGCACGCTGCTTCCGCTGCAGATCTTCCTCGCGCCGCTGTTCAAGGCGTACGTCGACACGGCGCTGTACGACACGCCGCTCGGCATGATCCTCATCTATTCGGCGATCTGCATTCCGTTCGCGTTCTTCATCGTGCGCAACTACCTGACGACCCTCCCTCCCGAGGTCGCGGAGGCCGCGAAGCTGGACGGCGCCGGATGGACGCGACTGTTCTTCCAGATCCACCTGCCCCTCATCAGATCGAGCCTGTTCGCGGCGTTCATCTTCCAGTTCACCTGGGTGTGGAACGACCTGCTGTTCGGCATCACGCTCACCACGAGCCCGGATCGGCGCCCGGTCATGGCGGCGCTCGCCGAGATCAACGGAGGGTTCGTGAACGTCGGGCCGCCGGTGGTGCTCGCGGCGGCGCTCGTGGCGTCGCTGCCGACGGTCGTCCTGTTCCTGGCCTGCCAGCGGTTCTTCGTCAGCAGCCTGCGAGCATCCGCATGAGGTGGGGCGCCGCGGGCGGGGGTCTGATCGATTCCCGCGCGCATCAGCGGGAACTGCGCGACGAGGCCGCACGCCTGCTCGGGTTCTTCGCGGAGCCGTCGGGTGCGGCGCGTTTCGGGTGGCGTCGCGTCGACGGATCCGTCGACCGATCGCGTGCGCTCGAGCTTTACGGCACCGCGCGACTGACGCACTGCTTCAGCGCCGCGTCGATGGCCGATGGCTCCGCGGCATCCGCGTGGGCGCGCGACGGGGTCGACCTGCTGCTCGACACGTTCGCCGACGAGCGGTTCCCGGGATTCGTCGATCGGGTCGACCTCGACGGCCGCCCGGTGAGCGAGCGGAAGGCCGCCTACGCGCATGCGTTCGTCGTGCTCGCCGGTTCCAGCGCCGTCGTCGCTTCCGTGCCGCGCGCCGACGAACTGTTCGAACGCGGCATCGCAGCGATCGACCGCCTGTTCTGGGATCGGGAAGCCGACGCGGTGGTCGACGACGTCAGCGCCAGCGGAGACGAGGTCTCGCCGTACCGCGGCCAGAACGCCAACATGCACCTCGCCGAGGCGTACATCGGCGCATTCGAAGCGACGGGAGAAGCCGAATGGCTTCGCCGCGCGCGACGGATCGCCGAGCGGTTCGTGCAGGAGGCCGCACCGCCGCGGTCGTGGCGCGTTCCCGAGCACTACACCGAAGACTGGGCGGTCGACGACGAGTACGGCCGCGACAATCCGCGCGACCCGTTCCGGCCGTTCGGCGCGCTGCCCGGCCACGGCCTGGAATGGGCGCGCCTCATGCTGCACCTCGGTGCGCTCGACCCGAGCTTCGACTGCGCGCTGCACAGCGCGCAGCGCCTGTTCTCCCGTGCGGTGGCCGACGGGTGGGATGCGCCCCGCGGCGGCATCGTCTACACGGTCGGTGCGTCCGGCGAGCCGATCATTGGCGATCGCATGCACTGGGTGATCGCCGAGGCTCTCGGCGCCGCGGCCTGGCTCGCCCGGGCGACCGGCGACCCGCAGTACGCGTCGTGGTACGACCGGTTCTGGCGGTACGCGCAGCGCTTCGTGGTCGATGCCTCGGGCGGATCCTGGTGGCATGAGCTCGATGAGCGGAACCGCCCCGCATTCCGCACCTGGCCGGGAAAGCCCGACCTGTACCACGCCTTCCAGGCGGTGCACCAGGCCCGGCTCACCCGCCCGAGCGGCATCGCGATCGCGATCAGGGATCAGCTCACGATGCCGCTCGACGGCGACGGGCCCGGATCACTCGTCTGACGAACGCGATCCGCGAACGTACGCCTTCACCGTGGCGAAGCGCTCGCTCTGCGACGTCTCGGTGCGCTCGATGCGGTACGCGCCGACCGCGGCGGGAACGATGAACGTCTCGGCGTAGTGCACGACGAACGGCTCGAAGGCGCCGGTCGGGCTGACCACACGCACCTCGTCGCCCTCGACCAGGTTGAGCACGTTGACCGTGTTCTCGGTGTCGTGGTCGGCGGCGGAGGAGAACCAGTGCCGCCGCACCTCGATGAACTCGAGTTCGTGCAGGCCCGTGCGCTCCTCTGTGACGTCGCCGTCCTCGCGGATGGTGTCGACCCGGCCGACGAGGTTGTCCTCGACCCATTCCGTGTCGCGATCCCACTGGATGTTCTTGGCGCCGTGGTCGACGTGCACGGGGCGCGGCACGCCATCGAGGCCGACGCGGCCCCAGTCCCACAGCTTGAACGTGAACGTGTTCGGCGTCGCCGAGATCTCGAGCACCATGGTGTTCGACCCCGAGCAGTGCACGGTGCCGGCCGGGATCGCGAAGTGGTCGTGCTTGCGCGCGGGGAAGGAGTTGATATACGCGTCCACGGGGAACGGGGCGCCGCCCTCTTGGGCGCGCTCCAGGTCGGCGACCATCTCGTCCGGGTCGATGCCCGTCTTCGTGCCGAGGTAGACGAGCGCCTCGTCGTCGGCGTCGAGCACGTAGTAGCTCTCGTCCTGCGTGTAGTTCATGCCGAACACGTGGCGGATGTAGTCGGTCAGCGGGTGCACCTGCAGGCTGAGGTTGCCCCCGCCCATGGTGTCGAGGAAATCGAAGCGGATCGGGAACTCTGCGCCGAAGCGCGAGACGTTCTTCTCGCCGAGCAGCCCGGTCGGCTGCGTGAGCACGAGGTCGAGCGCGGGGATCTCGATGACGCCGTGCTCATCCTCGATCAGCAGCGAGTTCTCCTCGGGCACGCAGTCGAAGCACCATGCGTAGTTGTCCTTCGACGGATCGAGGCCGATGACCTCCTTCATCCACTGACCGCCCCACACGCCGGGATCGAAGAACGGCACGACCCGGAACGGACGGTCGGTGGCCCGTCGCAGCGACTCGCGGAACGCGCTGCCCGTGATCATTCCGGGCTCCGGCGCATCGGAGCGCGGCACCGCCGGCGAGACGGCGTTGCCGTCGAGGAGGAAATCGAGTGCGTCGAACAGCGTGCGCTTGTGGCGGTCGGCGGCGCGCCACTCGACGAAGTATCCGCGCTTGTACTTGCGCAGCGCATCCTCATCGGCGTTGTCGGCGCGCCAGTTCGTGGCGCCGCCGCGCTGTCGCAGCTGAAGCTCCCAGCGCGCCATGTCGACGAGCACCGTCGCCGACGGCTGATCCAGGCGCGCAGCCAGCTGCGCTGCGCCCCAGCCGATGACGATCGTCGGTCGTGCGGTGCGCACGATGTCGGCCGCCATGCGGTCGAGCGCCTCGGCGTCGTAGAAGTCGGCGATCGTGAAATGGCTCATCACACCGAACACGCGGTCGTCGGTGAGGTTCGGGCGGATCAGCCGATCGACCTCATCGGCGGGTCGCGCCGCCTCTTCGACGTCGACGACGCGCCAATCGGGAAGGGCGCGCGTCGCGAGACGCACGACGGCGTCGGCATCGGCCCCCGGGTAGGTGTCGACGAGCACTACGGGCGCAGCGGACGGCCCCGATCGTTCCGTCGCGACGCGGGCGGCGGCGAGCCATCCGTCATCGCCTCGCAGAATCTTCTCTCCGGCGGGCAGCGCGATGGTGGGCTGGGTGTCGTAACGGGCGCTCGGAGCGTGAGCCGCGTGCGTATCGCTGATCGGGGTGGTCAAGACGCCTCCTCATTTCGGGTCAGGTGTGTCGCGAGCACGCTCAGGCCTCGGACGACCGACAGCTCGGGCTGGGTCGTCGCCACGATCGCCGGAGGGGTGATCGAGGGCCAGAGGTGCGTCGCTGTGTAGCTTTCGATGGGATCGCGCACGGTGTCGCCGGCGCGCATGAGGCCGCCGGTGAGCAGAACGATCTCGGGGTCGTACATGTGGCAGAGCGTCACGACGGTCGCCGACCAGACGTGCAGGAAGGAATCGAGCAGCTCGGCGTGTTCGGGGTTCGTCGCGCTGGAGGCGATGAGCGCGGGCATGTCGCCGACCTGCGGGTGATGCGTGCGCAGGGCCCAGGTGCTGGCGAGCGCTTCGGCGCACCCGATGTTGCCGCAGGGGCAGACCGGACCGCCGATGTCGACCGTGGCGTGACCGCCGAGGATGCCCGCGTTTCCGCGAGCTCCGCGCAGCACGCGGCCGTCGACCAGCGCCGCGGTGCCGATGCCGGTGCCGAGGGCGACCAGTACGGCGTTCTGCGCGCCGCGGGCATCGCCGCTCGAGGTCTCGCCGATCAGCGCGGCGCGGGCATCGTTCTCGACGGCGGCGGGCAGGCCGAGCTCATCGCGCGCCCAGGCGCGCAGGTCGATCCCGCGCAGGGATGCGTACTTGTCGTTCGCGTGCAGCAGGGCGTGCGCGTCGGGATCGACCACGCCGGGCACCGCGATGCCGGCGGCGCGGGGCGATCGCCCGGAGGCGCGCACCAGGGCGCGGGCCTCGGTCGACGCGATGTCGAGCACGTTCCGCGTGTCTCTGACGGGGAGGCTCGCCGACGAGATCACGGCGCCGTGCGCGACGAGAGCGAGTTTGATATCCGTGCCACCGAAATCGATGCAGAGCTCCATCGCGCTTCCTCCCTGTTGTTCGTGTTGGTAACGATATCAACATGGGTGTGAAGCCGTCAACCATTCGGCGCCCGGGGTCAGAGGGCGCGCAGCTTCAGGTCGACCGGCAGCTCGATCTCCTGGGCGGGCGCATCGCGCGTGGCGGGGTCGAGGCGCGTCAGCAACAGCTTCATCGCGGCGCGGCCGAGCTCCTGCGGATCGTGGTCGATGATGCTGAGCGGTACGGGCGACAGCTCGGCCAGCTCGAAGCTGTCGAAGCTCATCAGCTCGGGCAGCTCATCCCGCGCGGCCCGGCCGGTGCGGAGCTGCCGGCCGATCTCTCGGAGCGCGCCGATGGAGTTGCGGTTGTTCGCACAGAACACCGCTGTCGGCGGCGACTCGAGCGCGAGCAGATCCCTCATCGCGGCGGCGGCTTCGTCGGCCGTCTGCTGGCCGGCCCGGATCAGGTCGGGCGCGATGCCGCGATCGGCCAGCGCGCGCGTGAACCCGTCGTGCCGCCGGGCCCCGGTGAAGATCGAACGGCTGTTGCCGAGATAGCCGATGCGGGTGTGGCCCGCCTCGATGAGGGCCGTCGTGCCCGCGTACGCGCCGCCCGTGTCGTCGAGCACGACACTGTCGACGTCGAGGCCGTCGATGCGCCGCGATGCCAGCACGACGGGGATCCCCTGGCGGGTGGCGCGGCTCAGCGAGGCGTCGTCGGATCCGGTGGGGACGACGATCAGCCCCTCGACGCGGCGGCCGAGGAAGTCGTCGATGAGGGCGGCCTCGCGCTCGGCGTCTTCGGACGTGTTGCCGAGCAGCATGCGCCGACCGGTCAGTGCCGCCTCCTCCTCGACACCGAGCGCGAACGTGCTGTAGTACGGGTTCGCGATGTTCGTGATGGCGACGCCGATGAGTCCGCTGGTGTGGCCGGGGCGGATGCTGCGGGCGTTCTCGTTGCGGTAGTAGCCGAGCTCCTCGACCGCGGCGAAGACCTTCTCCTGCACGTCGGGCCTGACGTTGACGCCTCCGGAGAGCGTGCGCGAGACCGTCATCGGGCTCACCTGGGCCAGCTGGGCGACCTCCTTGATGGTCGGGCGCCGCGCTGCCTCTGCCATGTCCGTCCTCCGACGTGCCTTCGCTCCCGTGAGGAGGTCGATCTCATCGCTACCGGGAACGTTATCAGACGCGGTGCGCGGTGGTCAGGGCACTGTTATGCCGCGCCTCAGCGCGAAAGCGCATGCGCGATCCGCGCGTACTCCGCACCCGCCCACTCCGCGACGATCCGGGCTCGATCATCCGTCTCGGCGGCGGGGAACGCGATCCCGCGCGTCGGGACGCTTGCGCCGAGCTCGACGAGAAGTGGGCGCAGTGCGGCATCGACCGCGAGGGTGTGCGCGGGGGATCCGATCGTCAGGATCGGCACGGCCGTCGTGCCGGAGAGGCCGCCGGCCCCGTAGCGGTCGAGGAACGCCTTCAGCAGACCCGTGTACGCGGCCTTGTAGGTCGGGCTCGCGATCACGACGACGTCGGCGGATGCCACGCGGTCGTTCAGTGCGTCGATCTCGGCGTCGGGGAACGTGAAGATGCGGTCGGCGACGGCTGCGAGTTCGATCGTCGGCAGCACTTCGGCGCCGGAGCGGGCCGCGAGCTGAGACGCGACCTCTTCGGCGACGAGCGCCGTGCGCGAGGAGGGCTGCGGGTTGCCGACGACGACGGCGATGGTGCTCATGGATCCATTGAACAGGCGCGCTCACCGCGGTCGCAACAGATTCGACACACATCGTCACGCCCATGGTGCTAAACTTGAGTCGACCCCACTCAAGTTGAAACACCGGGAGGAAGACGTGGCGGAGAATCAAGACGACCAGAAGAGCGCTCTCGAGCAGTTCGGCATCAACCTCACCGAGCGCGCCCGCACCGGCAAGCTCGATCCGGTGATCGGCCGCGACAGCGAGATCCGCCGCGTGAGCCAGGTGCTGACGCGCCGCACGAAGAACAACCCGGTGCTGATCGGCGAGCCGGGCGTCGGCAAGACCGCGGTCGTCGAGGGGCTCGCGCAGCGCATCGTCGCCGGCGACGTCGCCGAATCGCTGCGCGGCCGCGAGCTCATCGCCCTCGACATCTCCGCGCTCGTCGCGGGTGCCATGTATCGCGGCCAGTTCGAGGAGCGCCTGAAGAAGGTGCTGCAGGAGATCACCGAGTCGGAGGGGCGCGTGGTCACCTTCATCGACGAGCTCCACGTGCTCATGGGCGCCGGCGGCGGAGAGGGATCCGTCGCGGCGGCGAACATGCTCAAGCCCATGCTCGCGCGAGGCGAGCTGCGCATGATCGGCGCGACCACACTGAACGAGTACCGCGAGTTCATCGAGAAGGACGCCGCCCTCGAGCGCCGCTTCCAGCAGGTGTACGTCGGCGAGCCCACAGTCGAAGACACGATCGCGATCCTCCGCGGGCTCAAGCAGCGCTACGAGGCGCACCACAAGGTGTCGATCTCGGACAGCGCGCTCGTGGCCGCGTCGTCGCTCTCGCACCGGTACATCCCCAGCCGTCAGCTGCCCGACAAGGCGATCGACCTGATCGATGAGGCGGCGAGTCGGCTGCGCATGGAGATCGACTCGGCCCCGCTCGAGATCGATGAGCTGCGGCGCCATGTCGACCGGCTGAAGCTCGAAGAGCTCGCGCTGAAGAAGGAGAAGGACGACGCCGCGAAGGAGCGCCTCGCGGACCTGCGCGAGAACATGGCCGAGCAGCAGGAGAAGCTCGACGAGCTGCAGGCGCGGTGGGAGAGCGAGCGCGCCTCGCTGAACCGCGTCGGCGACCTGAAGACGCGCCTCGACGACGCCCGGATCAGGGCCGAGCGCGCCCAGCGCGAGGGCAACCTCGAGAGCGCCTCGCGCCTGCTCTACGGCGAGATCCCCGCTCTCGAGCGCGAACTCGCCGAAGCCGAGCAGGCAGAGCAGCAGGGCGAGCGCATGGTCGGCGACCAGGTCACCGATGAAGATATCGCCGCGGTCATCGCCGCATGGACCGGCATCCCGGTCGGGCGCCTGCTGCAGGGCGAGTCCGAGAAGCTGCTGCACCTCGAGGCCGAGCTCGGTCGCCGCCTCATCGGCCAGCGCGAGGCGGTCTCGGCCGTCTCCGACGCTGTGCGCCGCTCACGCGCGGGTCTGTCCGACCCCGACCGGCCCACCGGATCCTTCCTGTTCCTCGGCCCCACGGGCGTCGGCAAGACCGAGCTCGCGAAGGCGCTCGCCGAGTTCCTCTTCGACGACGAGCAGGCGATGATCCGCATCGACATGTCGGAGTACGGCGAGAAGCACTCCGTCTCGCGCCTCGTCGGCGCCCCTCCCGGATACGTCGGCTACGACCAGGGCGGACAGCTGACCGAGGCCGTGAGGCGACGGCCGTACTCGGTCGTGCTGCTCGACGAGGTCGAGAAGGCGCATCCCGAGGTGTTCGACGTGCTGCTGCAGGTCATGGACGACGGGCGCCTCACCGACGGGCAGGGGCGCACGGTCGACTTCAAGAACGTGATCCTCATCCTCACGAGCAACATCGGCTCACCGATCCTGATCGACCCGACGATCGCGCCCGAGACGAAGCGCGAACAGGTGCTGCAGCTCGTGCAGTCGTCGTTCAAACCCGAGTTCATCAACCGGCTCGACGACATCGTCGTGTTCACGGCCCTCGGAGAGGACGAATTGGCTCAGATCGTCGAGCTGCAGGTCGATCTGCTGCAACGGCGGCTCGCGGATCGCCGGCTCACGCTCGCCGTCACGCCTGACGCACGCGCGTGGCTCGCCGAGCGCGGGTACGACCCGGCCTTCGGAGCGCGTCCGCTGCGGCGTCTGATCCAGAAGCAGATCCAGGACCTGCTCGCGAAGGGGATCCTCGCGGGCCGGATCCACGACGGCGACACGGTGCGCGTGGACGTCGCCGCGGACGGCGACGCGCTCGTGCTCACCGGCGCATAACGCACGTCCGCCGCCCCCGCTGCAGCTGCAGCGGGCGCGGCGGACGGCGACGAACGGCTACTTCTTGAGGGCCTCGCTCCACTTCACTCGGGCGCCCATGCGCAGCAGGGAGCGCTCGTAGATCTTTGCGGCGAGCATGATCACCAGCACGCAGGCGATGAGCGAGATGACGATCGAGAGGATCGGCTCCCACCACTGCGCCTCGTTGAAGAACAGCCGGATCGGCATCGACACGGGCGACGAGAACGGCACGTACGACATGATCCCCATCACGAGCGGGTTGTCGTTGAAGAAGATCACCAGGAAGTACGGGATCATCACGATGTACATCACCGGGGCGATGGTCTGCGAGATGTCCTCCTGACGCGACACGAGTGCGCCCGTCGCCGCGAACATCGTCGCGATCAGCAGGAACCCCGCCACGAAGAACAGCGCGAACCACAGCAGCGGCGTACCGAGACCAGCGAGGATCTCGGTCTGATCGGTCAGGATGAGCGACACCGCCACGGCGGCGACGATCAGGATGATCTGCGCCAGGGCGAGCAGCGTGTTGCCGACCACCTTGCCGGCGAGCAGGGCTCGTGCCGGGATCGCGGTGAGGAGGATCTCGATCACGCGCGTCTGCTTCTCCTCGACGACGCTCGTCGCCACGGGGGAGCCGAACGACATCGCCGACATCATGAACACGATGCCGAACGCGATCGCAAGGATGTAGCGGATCGGCGACCAGCCGGCATCCGGATTCAGGAGCTCGACGTTCGGCGCCTGCGACAGGCTCTGCAGCAGCTCGCTCGGCGCATCGGTCAGCGCGACGATGGTGACGCCCGTGGGCGACTCGTCGTCCTGCACGACCGCGGCGTCGACCTCCTCGTTCTCGACGAGCTCGCGAGCGGCGTCGGCGTCTGCCACCTCGGTGACCTCGATGCCGTCGATCTCGGCGAGCTGTGCCGAGATGGTGTCGGGCGCCGCGACCTGAGTGGTCGATTCGCGCTCGCCGAAGAAGTTCATCGCGAGGATGCCGACGACGATCCCGATCAGGAGGATCAGCGTCGAGATCACGAACGCCTTGCTGCGCACGCGCGTCGCGACCTCGCGCTCGGCGACGAGATACGTGGCCTGGGGCGTGGAGAGGGGCTGCGGAGTCATCGGACGACCTCCTTGAAGATCTGCGCGAGCGACGGGTGCTGCGGGGCGAAGCTGATGACGGCGCTCTCGGCGACGGAGCGGCGCAGCACGCGCTGCGCTGCGTCGTCGTCGGCGACATCGAATACGGCGTGACCCGTATCGAAGTCGATGACCTCGATGCCGGGCTCATCGCGGAGCCATCCGGCATCGCCGGTCGAGACGAGCTCGTATCGGTTCGTGGAGTGCTCCTTGCGCAGCGCCTCGCGCTCGCCGGCGGCGCGAACGGAGCCGTCGGCGATGATCACGAGGTCATCGCACAGACGCTCGACCACATCGAGCTGGTGCGACGAGAACAGCACGGCCGCTCCGCGCCCGGCGCGCTGCTGCAGCACGGCGACGACCGTTTCGACGGCCATCGGGTCGAGGCCGCTGAACGGCTCGTCGAGGATCAGCACATCGGGGTCGTGCACGAGTGCGGCGGCGATCTGCGCGCGCTGCTGGTTGCCGAGCGAGAGCGATTCGATCGGATCCGCGAGGCGCTCGCCGAGACCGAGCTCGGTGAGGATGTCGGCGGCCTTCTCGCTCGCGACGGACTTGTCGAATCCGTGCAGGCGGGCGAGGTAGGTGATCTGCTCGAGCACCTTCATCTTGGGGTACAGGCCGCGTTCCTCGGGCATGTAGCCGAAACTGCGGCGCTGCGCGGCGGTCAGCGGCTCGCCGTCGAGCGAGACGGATCCGCCGTTGCGGTCGAGCAGGCCGAGGATGATGCGCATGGTGGTGGTCTTGCCCGCGCCATTGCCGCCGACGAAGCCCGTGAGGCGGCCGCGTGCGACGGAGAACGACACGTCGTCGAGCACCGTGCGTTCGCCGTACTGCTTCGTGATTCCGCTGACATTCAGCATGTCGGAACCCCTTTCGGTTCGTATGCTTCGACGCTATTCGGCGTCGGCCGGCGCGCACATCCGCCGCGAGGGGGAGATCCGCTCGTCATCCTCGCGGGGGATCCACAGCGAAAAGTAGATTCATTGGAATAGATGGCGCGATACGCTTGTTGCGTTCTCCCGTACCGCAATTCCTCTATCAAGGAGACCCCTGTGACCAAGATCGGCTACATCGTCGGATCCATCGGCAGTGCCTCGATCAACCGCACGCTCGCTGATGCCCTCGTGAACCTCCTCCCGGAAGGCGTCGAGGCCGTCGAGATCCCGATCAAGCAGCTGCCGTTCTTCTCGACCGATCTCGAGGCCGACTTTCCGCAGGTCGCACGCGACTTCAAGAACCAGATCGAGTCGGTCGACGGTGTGATCATCCTCACGCCCGAGTACAACCGCTCGATTCCCGGCGTGCTGAAGAACGCGATCGAGTGGGCGAGCCGCCCGTACGGCAGCTTCTCGTTCGGCGGCACGCCGGTCGCCGTCATCGGAGCCTCGCCCGGCGGCATCGCGACCGCTGCCGCTCAGCAGCACCTCAAGGCCGTTCTGAGCCACGTCAACGCGATCGTCATGGGTCAGCCCGAGGGCTTCATCCAGGTCACGCCCGGTCTGATCAGCGACACCGGCGACGTCACGAACGACGACACGAAGGCATTCCTCGAGGTGTACCTCGGTGCCTTCCTCGGCCTCATCGGCCGCGTGCAGAAGGCCAACGCCTAGCACCCCACGTTCCAGCGCCCCACGGATCCGCCTCTCCCCCTGAATGGATCCGTGGGGCGCTCTTTCGCGTGCGTTCAGCATGCAGACGCGGCCGCCTCCGCCATGCGGGGGAGGTATGCGGCGCCGACGACGAATAACGTGGGCGGCATGACGATCACGACTGCGCGGCTCGCTCCATCCGGGCGCCCCTCTCCGGAGGCGCTCGTGCGCGACGCGCCGACTGCTGCCCAGAAGCGCACCGACGTCTGGGTCGGCCTCGCTCTGTTCTTCGGCGCGATCATCAGCGTGATCCTCGGATTCTTCGCGCAGCTGATGGGATCCGCCGGACTCGATGTCAAGTGGGGGCTCGTGTACGCGGCAGCGCTCTCGCTGCCCTTCATGTTCCGCACGAGCCGCCCCCTCATCGTCGCGATCGTGGTCAACCTCGTCTACGTGGTGGGCATGGAGGTCGGGGCGACCGAGCTCTACGTCGGTCAGATCGCGCTGTTCCTCTCGATGTACACGGTGGGTGCGTGGGTGAACGACCGCCGCCGTGCGCAGCTCGTGCGGCTCGGGATCATGGCGATCATGGCGGTGTGGCTGCTCGTCGCCACGTTCCGTGCCGCGACGGAACCGGTGCCCGAGGGCATGCCCGACACGATCGGTGCGATGTCGCCGATGGTCGCGTACATGATGATCCAGTGGCTCGTGAACGCGGTGTTCTTCGGCGCCGCCTACGTGATGGGCGACCGCGCGTACGAGGCCGCGCTCGGCAGGAAGGCCTTCGCCGCCCGCACCCGCGAACTCGAGGAGCAGCAGGAGATCGCGTCGGCGCAGGCCGTGATGCTCGATCGGGTGCGGATCGCACGGGAGCTGCACGACGTCGTCGCTCATCACGTCTCGACGATGGGCGTGCAGGCGGGCGCGGCGCGCACCGTCGTCGATCGCGATCCCGAGGCGGCGAAGAAGGCGCTCGCACTCGTCGAGGACTCGTCCCGCCAGGTGATCGGTGAGCTGCGTCACCTGCTCGACACGCTGCGCAGCAGTGACGAGGATCCGGCCGACGCACCGTCGACCGTGACTCTCGCGTCGATCGATCAGCTCGTGAGGGCATCGGCAGGAGCGGGCACGCCCACGTCGTTCCGCGTCATCGGCGAACCGCGCGAGGTGCCGAGCCTGGCGCAGGTCAACCTGTACCGCATCGCGCAGGAGGCCCTGACGAACGCCCGCCGCCACGCGGGCCCCGGGGCGACGGCCGACGTGCGGCTGCGATACTCGACCGAGGCCGTCGAGCTCGAGGTGACGAACACGGGGCGCGTCGTCGCCGGATCCCGCGCGGGTCTCGGGACGCTCGGCATGCGGGAGCGCGCGACGTCGATGGGGGCGTTCCTCGAAGCGGCGCCGCGCGACCAGGGCGGCTATCTGGTGCGCGTGTGCGTGCCGCTCGCGTAGCAGGATGGAACCATGACTTCACCGACCGTTCTGCTCGTCGACGACCATGCCACGATGCGCGCCGGATTCCGCATGATTCTGGAAGCCTCGGGGGTCGAGATCGCCGGCGAAGCGGCGACCGGCGCGGAGGCCGTCGAGCGCGCGGCGCATCTGGCGCCCGACGTCGTGTTCATGGACGTGCAGATGCCCGATATGGACGGCATCGAGGCGACGCGGCACATCGTGGCGTCGGGCAGCCGCGCGAGCGTCGTGATCGTCACGACGTTCGACCGCGACGACTATCTCTTCGCCGCACTCGACGCCGGCGCGAGCGGTTTCCTGCTGAAGAACGCCGGACCGGAAGAGCTCATCAGCGCTGCGCGCGTCGCCGCGGCCGGCGACGCGCTGCTCGCTCCCGAGGTCACGCGCCGCGTGATCGAGCGGCACGGCGCCACCGGCCATATGCGGCAGGCGGAATCCAGCGGCATCCCGGTGTCGTTGACCGATCGCGAAGCCGAGATCCTGCGCCTGCTCGCGGCAGCGATGAGCAACGCCGAGATCGCGAGGAAGCTGTTCATCGGTGAGGCGACGGTCAAGACGCACGTCTCCAACCTGCTGCAGAAGACGGGATCCCGTGACCGCGTCGCGGCGGTGGTGTGGGCCTATCGCAACGGCGTCGTGTAGGTCGTCACCCGAAGATCATCGGCACGTCGTCTTCGTCGTCGTCTGAGAAGTCGAGGTCGACGACGACCGGCACGTGATCGCTCGGGCCCTCGCCCTTGCGCTCGTCGCGCTCGATCGACGCTGCTTCGACCGCTCCGGCGAACGCCGGCGAGCCGAGGATGAAGTCGATGCGCAGCCCCTCGTTGCGCGGGAACTTCAGCTGTTTGTAATCCCAGAACGTGAACCCCTCGGGAACGAGCGGACGCACGACGTCGGTCATCCCGGCGCCCTCCAGAGCGGCGAACGCGCTGCGCTCCGCGGGGGAGACGTGCGTCGTCACGCCCTCGACGATCGACGGATCCCCGTTGTCGGCATCGGTCGGGGCGACGTTGAAGTCGCCCGTGAGCGCGAGCGGCAGCGTCGGATCTGCCGCGAGGGAGTCGGCCGCGTACTGACGGAGTGCCTCGAAGAAGCGCAGCTTGTACGAATAGTGGGGGTCGTCGAGCCCGCGGCCGTTCGGCACGTACAGGCTCCACAGCCGCACGCCCTCGACCAGGGCCGAGATCGCGCGCGCCTCGAGCGGGGCGTCGTCGCCGTCGTAGCCCTTCTTGAAGCCCGGCATTCCCGCAAAGGAATACTCGATGTCCTCCATCGGGAGGCGGCTCGCGATGGCGACGCCGTTCCATTGGTTCAGGCCGTGCGCCTCGACGGTGTAGCCGGCGTCTTCGAATTGCTGATAGGGGAACTGCTCGGGCTTGCACTTGATCTCCTGCATGAGCAGGACGTCGATTCCGGCGCGGTCGGCGAAGGCGACGATCCGATCGACGCGTGCACGAACC
>Ga0308157_10000988_pt1 | contig 69534 bp, 66 predicted proteins | sample PhyBR1_FD_201035 | JGI IMG/M metagenome (GOLD analysis project Ga0308157, IMG submission 201035) | Phyllosphere microbial communities from UC Gill Tract Community Farm, Albany, California, United States - DLSLB.R1 | ecosystem: Host-associated > Plants > Phyllosphere > Unclassified | place: USA...
GGCTCGTTATCTCCAGCACCGTGCACAGGCTACATCAGTTGACCACCCTCGTGAAAACGGGGTAATTTAAATGCGTCCGGAAAACCTAAATCGCTCATGAGAGGGCTGTATTTAGCCCAGACGCTTGCCTGATGTTCAGGCAAACGGAGGATTTCGCGACCCCGTTCGACAGCCAGATTGGATTCCAGTATTTCTGAGTCCGAGTACGCGTAGGATCCAAGAAGTTCAATCTCGCGTGTAAGCTCAAACTTGCCTTCAACCTCGACTCCACGAACCCGTTGTTTTCCTGACTGCACGTAGCCAGTCTGTACCCCAGTAGTCAGATAAGGGGTCAGCGCGTTTTTAATATCAAGATTGTAGAACGAAACGGCGATCATACCGTTACTCCCCAAGGGCTCATATTTCACACCAACCTCGATTTGACCGGCGCGCTGGGCTTTGTAGGGCTCATCAAACGCATCAACGCCGAGTAAAGGCGTGAATGTGGTTGAATAACTCACATAAGGGGCTAGGCCGTTGTCAAACAAATAAGTTAGACCTGCGCGCCCAGAAATCTGGCCTTCGCTGTTCTCAACATATGCCTTATCTGGTGTTGCACGGCGATTGAAGGTCGATATTTCTGATTGATCATAACGTAGACCCAGCGTTCCCACCCAGCGATCGTAACGTACCTGATCTTGCACATATACCCCCAGTTGCTGCTGTTTTTGCAATGCTGAAGTCGAATAAGCAGGATAGGGAATGGATACCCCACCATAGACGGGATTGAGATAGTCTATTGGAGGAACGCCTGCGGTCGTGTTACCGAAATTGCGGTCTGAAGTGGCGCGCAAGTATTCGAGACCGAGAAGCACCGTGTGATCAATTTCTCCGGTATTGAAACGTGCTTCAGCTTGAGTATCGACGGTAAACGATGTCAGTCTATCGTCGGAAGCACCTGACGCGCGGTTAAGCGTATGTCCATCCGGCTGATACGCAAATGCCGGATTAACGAGCACGAGGAACATATCCTGTGAGGACCGGCTATATCGCAGGTTCTGTCTCACGCTCCAGGTTTCGTTGAAGTCATGGGAAAATTCGTAGCCTAGCGTGTAAAAATCCCGATTGAATTCATTTGCTTCTGGATCACCCAGATAAAGATCACGCGGTATCTGGCCGTGGGGATTGGGCAGCAATGTTCCCACCGCAGGGTAAAATCGAGGATTGAAGATTGCACGGTCCCGCTGATAGTAACCAGATAGCGTCAGCGAAGTTTCCGTGGAAGGGCTCCAGGTCAGGCTCGGCGAAAACATCAGAGCACGATCGCGCTCCTGATCAATCTGCGTATGCATATTGCGCCATTGACCGACAAACCGGTACTGCCAATCGCCGTTTTTCGTAACTGGCCCTGTTGAATCCACCGAAGTCTGGATGCCACCAAAAGCTGAGGTGCCGATGACAACTTCATTATGCGGCGTGGCCTGCGGAGACTTGCTCACGTAATTTACGAGACCACCTGGCATTGTTCGACCATAAAGCACCGAAGCAGGTCCTTTGATTACCTCGATTCTTTCGAGGGCATAAGGATTCACGCTTGGTGTTGCATAACTGCTCGGATCTCCCGGAAGTGCCAGGCCATCCATCCAAATTGTGCCATAGGTGTTGTAGCCCCTGATATGAAGCCAGTCGTATCGTATGTCGTAACCATTTGCTTCAGAAAGAACACCGGGCGTATAACGCAACGCTTGCGGAACCGTGTCGGCGCTTTGGGCATCCATTTGCTGACGCGTTACGACACTGACTGCCTGGGGCGTTTCCAGAAGCGACGTGTTAGTTTTAGAAGCCGCCTTGCTTCGCTTAGCGATGATTGAATCATCAGGTCCAGTCAGGCTTTCACTGTCACCGCTAATTGTGATTGTACCCAGTATCGTCGTACTTACTGTCTGTTCCTCAGAGAATGCCGTTTCAATACAACAGATGCCAATCGCAGTGGAAGCGACAAGAAGCGTCGCCAGCCGTGCGTATAATCCTCTTGGTCCTTTGCAGGCGTTCCACTGACCGACGATAACATATTTCACGAAATTCCCATCCATATGATGCAATAACAAATTTTTGAATTCAGGGCGCTTTCATCGATGATCGAATTAAACTTGACCTATAAATTCATATTAATGTAGAATTACAAAATGGGTGAGCCTTTCTGCAAGTGGGGAAGCTTTGACAGAGAAAGAAAAACCTTTGTTGGAAGCACAAAGATCTCTGGAAGCTGCGCGGAATGTACAGGGATGCAATATGAAGGCATATGAACTTGTCTCACGGCTTAAAGCCTTGAACCTCAGCGACTTCTGAAAGTTATTTGGCATGAACCCCTCTAAGAGAGAGCGACATTCTCGTTCAAAGCCCGAAACTACCAAACTGCGCGTTCGCGATTTTTTGCAACGCGAAGGTGTGCAACTCGAAAGCCCTGACGATAAACTTTCCCCCGAAGATACACTGATTGAAGGACGGTTCATTCATCAAGAACTGCGCAACGGTCTTTTCCTGCATGTCAGCGACGCTCTAGAAAGACGTCCATTCACAGCCACGTCCCAATTATCTGCCGGCTTATCGTGCATCTTTTTTCTAGATGGGGCGGTTGACATGAGAATGGGCGACAGGCCATTCCATTTTGACGGTGCGCGGATGGGCGCAGTCGAGGGAACAGCGATTATGAATGCCCGCCCCGAGAGTTTTCAACGTAGCTCCTTCGGTGGCCAAAGGCTGCGGCATCTCGTGGTCACGGCCTCACCAGAGTGGCTGGATATGGACGGTTTGGAGGACAGTGAAGCGGGTACAAAACTGTTTAGCAATCACCTCGCCAGTCAACGTTGGACGGTAACGCCCCGCGCGATAGAGCTTCTCCATCAAATTGTAGCACCTACCAATTTGGCTCCGTGCTTACGCAAACTTTTTCTGGAAAGCCGGGCGGTTGAGATCATTGCTGAGGCTCTTTCCGCGATTACGCAGTCACCATCAAGCAACTCATCCAGTCGTCTCTCGACCCGGCAAGATGGGGTACGCCTTACAAGAGCAAAGGAATTTATCGCGACCAATTTGGCTGCGTCGCTCAACGTGCCCACAATCGCGCGTGCTGCTGGGATCAATGTCAGCGGACTTCAGCATCTGTTTCGGCTACATGAAGGGTCGAGTGTATTCGAATATATCCGCAAAGCGAGGCTCGAAAACGCGTATGAGGCTCTCGCGTCGGGAGAAGTCGGAGTTTCAAGCGCCAGTAGCCTGGCAGGATACTCCACTCCTGAAAACTTCGCGACGGCATTTAGACGCCAGTTTAACATTACCCCCAAACACCTTATTAAAAGAAGATGAACCATTTTTCAGCATAAACATTTTCTAAATTAAAAATGTTAGTGTTTTAATTGATGTCATTCAAGAATATACAAAAGTTAAATTATAAATAATAATTTTAAAGCATAAATACACCTCATGAATAAATGCATCATAGAGATATTCTATTGCAGATGTATATCCACACGACTTTTCGACTTATGTACATCTCCGAACTGGTCTGCCCCCATCGGGTGATGCGGGTTTAATGTTAGTGCGTGCTGGGACTAATCGCTAGCGTCGGCGTTGATACAGGTCCGTTTTGAGGTGGCCAGACAGAGGCTTCTGGCGCCGGCGGCTTGTAGCCCAAGGATGAGTGCGGTCGCACGGTGTTGTAGTGTTTCCGCCCGCCCTCGATTATGATCTTCGCCTCCTTGAGCGTGTAAAAGATTTCTCCATTAAGCAGTTCATCCCTGAGCTTGGAGTTGAAGCTTTCGCAATACCCGTTTTCCTATGGGCTCCCCGGCATAATGTAAGCCGTCTTGGCACCGACAAGCGTAATCCATTCCCTCAAAGTCTTGGCGATAAATTCCAGGCCATTGTCGGAACGAATATGCGCAGGAACGCCGCGCAGGATGAAGAGATCGGAGAGCACATCGATAACGTTGACAGCCTTCAGCCTTCTCTCGACCCTGATGGCGATACATTCTCGCGTGAATTCGTCAATCAGGTTTAACATGCGGATTTTCCAGCCATTATGGTCCGGTCCTCGACAAAATGGTAGGACCAGACATGGTTGGGGCGTTTCGGCCGAAGCCTAATGCAAGAGCTGCCGTTCAGCCAGAGCCAACCGCGCTTTGGTTGCTTGTAGGGAACCTTCAGCCCTTCCCGTCGCCATATCCGCTCGACCCGTTTGACGTTCACGATCCAGCCCGCCTGATGCGGCGATATCCATATCGGCCATATTGGAGGGAGAGCGTTGTGATCTCGGCGACCAACGCCGCTTCGTCATCTCGTGTCTTTGCGACCTTACGTTGCGTAGAACGATGCTGGCCGAGAACCAGGCAGGCCCGCCGTTCGTACACGCCCAGCTCTGCGATGACATGATCAACACAAGCACGGCGGCGGGCGGGACTTAGAAGTTGCCCCTAGCAGCCTCCGTCAGGATCATCTTGTCCAACGTCATATCGGAAACTGCCCGGCGAAGGCGAGCGTTCTCGGTCTCCAATTCCTTCAGGCGCTTCACCTGGTCGCCCTTCAGTCCACCGTATTCAGCGCGCCAGCGGTAATATGTGACTTCCGTTACGCCTATCGATCGGATCGCCTCAGCCATCGATTTTCCCTGCGCATTCAGCACGTCAACCTGACGAAGCTTCGTGACGATCTCTTCCGCCTTGTGTGTTCCGCTGGGTAATCGTTTCACTGGATCAATTACTTATACAGCTTCAATCTCTGCCATTTCAATGTCCTTCTTCGGCTCATATGCGATACTTCGAAAAGGATCACTTTTCAGGCGGCAGACCAGATTCTAGATTTACAAAAAAGGATCATCAAGATGGATTGACTAAATCCATGTATCCTCTATTCTGGATATATGGAAAACGAAGATGCAATTGCAGCGCTGGCTGCCCTCGCTCAGTCAACACGGCTCGACACATTCCGCCTGCTGGTGAAGCATGAACCTGACGGCGTTGCGGCAGGTGAACTTGCACGCATTCTGGATGTTCCGCAGAACACGATGTCTGCACATCTGGCGACATTATCCCGTTCTGGTCTCGTAAAGGGTGAGCGACAAAGTCGATCGATCATCTATCGCGCGGACCTCAACCGGTTCCGCGACCTCACCCTGTTCATGATCAACGACTGTTGTGGTGGCAATGCGAAACTTTGTGCGCCTTTAATTGAAAGCCTGACACCCTGCTGCGAACCAAAAGCAGCAACACAATGAGCTATTCTCGATGATTTTGGCCCTCATCTAACGGACTAATCAAATGACTGATCATGTTTATAACGTGCTCTTCTTGTGCACGGGCAATTCCGCGCGCTCAATTTTGGGCGAGGCAATTCTGAACAAGGATGGCGAAGGACGATTTCACGCCTATTCGGCTGGAAGTCAGCCAAAAGGCGACATTCATCCTCTCGCAATCAAGGAACTGGACGCTCTCGGCTATTCTACCGAGAACCTGAGCTCAAAGAGCTGGGACGTGTTTTCAGGTACCGACGCCCCTCAGATGGATTTCATTTTTACGGTCTGTGATAACGCTGCCGGAGAAGCCTGCCCTGTCTGGATTGGCCATCCCATGACAGCCCATTGGGGCGTTGAGGACCCTGCCGCTGCCGAAGGAAATGACGCAGAAAAACAGCGCGCCTTTGCGCAGGCGGCCCGTTTTCTGAAGAACCGGATATCAGCATTTCTGAGCCTTCCCCACGCCACAATAGACCGCATGGCGCTTCAAAATCATCTGAAAGAAATAGGCACCATGGAAGGTAGCACACAGACAAATGTGGAGAATAACTGATGTCCACATTCGAACGTTATCTGACTGTCTGGGTGGCTCTTTGCATTGTCTCTGGCGTAGCTCTTGGTCATTTCTTTCCGACAGTATTCCATGCAATCGGATCTGCTGAAGTCGCCAGGGTCAACATTCCAGTCGCCATTCTTATCTGGCTCATGATCATCCCCATGTTGCTGAAGATCGATTTCAGCGCATTGAAACAGGTCACTGAGCACTGGCGTGGCATCGGCGTCACGCTCTTTATCAATTGGGCCGTCAAACCATTCTCTATGGCACTTCTTGGCTGGTTGTTCATTGGCTGGTTATTTCGCCCTTATCTGCCTGCAGACCAGATCGACTCCTACATTGCTGGGCTGATTATTCTGGCGGCCGCCCCTTGCACGGCAATGGTGTTCGTCTGGTCCAACCTGACCAAGGGCGAGCCGCATTTCACGCTGTCGCAGGTCGCACTGAACGATGCGATCATGGTTGTGGCATTTGCTCCTATCGTCGGGCTACTGCTCGGATTGTCGGCAATTACTGTCCCGTGGGATACGCTTGTCTTGTCCGTAGTCCTCTATATCGTCATTCCGGTGATTATCGCGCAAATCCTGCGCAGAAGCATTCTCGCCAGCGGTGGAGAACGAGCTTTCGAAGCAATGCTCAGAATGCTACAGCCGCTGTCCCTGATTGCGCTTTTGGCGACACTTGTTCTGCTATTCGGATTTCAAGGAGAGCAGATCATCGCACAGCCCATGATCATTGTGATGCTGGCTGTCCCGATCCTTATCCAGGTCTATTTCAACTCTAGCCTCGCTTATCTGTTGAATCGAATTTCAGGCGAGCAACATTGCGTCGCCGGTCCCTCGGCTTTGATTGGTGCTTCAAACTTCTTCGAACTGGCAGTAGCAGCCGCTATCAGCCTTTTCGGCTTCTCATCTGGTGCGGCGCTCGCAACAGTGGTTGGCGTTCTTGTTGAAGTGCCCGTCATGCTCTCGGTCGTCTGGATCGTGAACCGCTCCAAGGGCTGGTACGAACGCGGTGCCAATCAAAAGCCAGTCACCGAAACAGGAAAACTCTGATGTCAGTTACGATCTATCACAATCCGAACTGTGGCACGTCTCGCAACACATTGGCCTTGATCCGTGCCAGCGGCGAAGAGCCTGTCGTCATCGAATATGTGCAAAATCCGCCTTCGCGAGAACGACTGGTCGAATTGCTTCAAGCAATGCAGATGACGCCTCGCCAACTCCTTCGCGAGAAAGGCACACCATATGCCGAGTTGGGATTGTCCGATCTCAACTTGACCGATGATGAACTGGTCAACTTCATGATGGCGCATCCTATCATGATCAATCGTCCAATCGTGGAAACGCCAATTGGCACCAAACTGTGCCGTCCGTCAGAACTGGTTCTCGACATTCTGGAAAACCCGGTGTCGTCATTCACCAAAGAGGACGGAGAAGTCATCACCTATGAAAGAAAGTCCCCCTGACATGGACCTGCCGAACCTCGATCAGAATTCCTTCGCATTGCCCAACGTGGGTGCACTACGCGCCGACTTTCCAAAGCATAAGCCTCGTATCCTTTTGCTCTATGGCTCACTTCGTGATCGTTCCTATAGTCGGCTTCTGACGCTGGAAGCGCAGCGTCTTCTCGATGCGATGGGCGCTGAAACGCGTATCTTTCATGCCAATGGCCTTCCTTTGCCAGACGACGGTTCAGCAGAGCATCCAAAGGTTCAAGAATTGCGTGAGGCAATGCTTTGGTCAGAAGGGCAAGTCTGGACCAGTCCAGAACGTCATGGAGCCATGAGCGCTGTCATGAAATCGCAGATCGACTGGATTCCATTGCCGGGTGGAGCAATTCGTCCGACGCAGGGCAGAACGCTTGCATTAATGCAAGTATCAGGCGGATCGCAGAGCTTCAACGCTGTCAATCAGATGCGCATTCTTGGGCGTTGGATGCGAATGATCACCATTCCAAACCAGTCATCCGTCGCAAAGGCATGGCAGGAATTTGACGACGCTGGACGGATGAAATCCTCATCCTTCTATGATCGCGTAGTGGACGTAATGGAAGAACTGATGAAGTTTACACTTCTGACGCGTGGCATCTCGGATCATCTCACAGACCGTTATAGCGAGCGCAAGGAAGAAGCGGCCAAACTCGAAAAGCGTGTTTCGTTGAAATCGGTTTGAGTGGGAACTCTTCCCAACTACCAGGCTTTTATACAAACCATATGGTGATGCGTAGCTGGCCGCTGCGAATGCCCCATGCCTTGTGATAACCTTGAATCCATGAATTATTATTCAATATATGAATTATATTGACAGCGTTTGGATCTTGCGCTTAGTTATCCCTATCAGCATTCGAGGAGGAGTGCTGGTCTTCATAAAGAATAGCGGCGCCATATAAGGCGCGCATCAACGGAGGGGCTTAAGGCCCTAAAGGGGGAATTTTGCGCAAATTTCTAAGCACGACTGCACTAACATTTCTTGCATCTACACTTTTTACATTCGCTGCAAATGCGGAAACGGAGAATCCGTTTCGTTGCAAACCGGGCGAAAAATACGTCATGAACGTAATGGTTTCCGGGGTTGAATATTGGTTCCCAGTCTATGAAATGTTCAAACAGGCCGGTCAGCAGTTTGGCTGCGAAACTGCCTACACGGGCACCCCGGAATATGATGTTAACAAGCAAATTGCTAGTTTTGACCAAGCCTTGGCCCAAAATCCAGCAGGCATCCTTGTTCACCCAATGAATTCAGATCCATTCATTGAACCTATCAATCGTGCGGTTGATCAGGGAACAGCAGTGGTTACTTTTGCAGCAGATTCACCACTTTCCAAGCGGGTTTCCTTCATCACATCAGACAATACGCGCGAAGGCACTTATGCCGCTGATGCTATTGCTGAAAAATTGGGCGGCAAAGGCGAATATGCGGTGCTTGAGAATCCCGGTCAGGATAATCATGATAAGCGCGTGGCAGCGTTTACCGCACGGATGAAGGAAAAATGGCCGAACATGAAACTGGTTGGTAGGGCCGCATCCAATCAAGACCCAACCAAAGCTTATCAGGCGCTGATGAGTATTATCCAGGCTAATCCCAATCTTAATGCCGTATTTATGCCAGAAGCAAATTCGGCCATTGGTGCTGCGCAAGCCAATAAGGAAAGCGGTGGCAAAGTTCTTGTAATGTGTGCCGATGTGAATGCCAATATTCTGGATATGATCAAGGCTGGTGAAGTTTTTGGTTCGATCAATCCTAATCAGGGCTTGCAGGGTTATATGGGCTTTCTGATGCTCTGGTTTGCGAAGCACCCTGAGCTGATCGACCCCATGAATGATGCAAAACGCGCTGGTTCCAATCCGATGAGTATTCCATTCGTGGATAATGGATTGTCCATCGTTACAGCTACGAATGCAGATGATTTTTATTGGGATAAGTATCTCAAACGCCGCGGTACAAAAGGCATCGAAGAGTAAGTCACACGCGTTTAGTGTTCTGCGAATGTAAGGGACAATGATTTAGAGTGGATAGAAAAATCACTCTAAATCGTGCCCCAGAACCAAAAACCTATCCGTGGAGTGATGCACCTTGACGCTGAAGTCAGTCTTAAAAATCCGTTCTGTCACCAAACGGTTTGGTCCCGTAAAGGCGCTGACGAACATGAACTTTGCCTTGGAAAAAGGCGAAATTCATGCAGTATGCGGCGAGAATGGTGCTGGAAAATCAACTCTGATGAATATCATTGCTGGTATTTTGAAGCCCGACGACGGCGAAATTCTGATCGACGGAGTGCCAGTTAAAATCCCCTCACCAACTGTGGCGCAGTCGCTTGGCATTGGCCTCGTGCATCAGGAAATCGCGCTGTGCCCTGATGCAAGCGTTGCCGAAAACATTTTCATGGCAACGACAAATCGCCGTCGTTCGGTATTAATGAACTATCGCAGATTGGAGCAAGAAGCACAAAAGATCATGAACCAGCTTGCCCCGATTGATGTTCAACAGAAAGTTAGCAGTCTCACGATTTCTAGTCAGCAACTGGTAGAAATCGCTAAGGCGCTAACACTGGATTGCCGAGTTCTGATCTTTGATGAGCCTACAGCGGCATTAACTGAAGCAGAGACGCAGATACTATTCGACATTATCCGCAAGTTGAAAGCACAAGGAATTTCCATCATCTATATCAGCCATCGTATGGCTGAAATCTTTAGCCTCTGTGATCGGGTAACAGTTCTGCGCGACGGTTGCTTTGTTTCAACCGAAGACATAGCGGACGTCACTGCCGATGATATTGTGCGACTTATGGTGGGGCGTGAAATTACTCAGCTTTACCCATCAAAGCAAAATCCTGATGAGCGATCAACCAAGCCATTGTTAACAATACGGAATATTAGAGATGACGAGCGATTTACCAATGTAAGCTTTGACCTCATGCCCGGAGAAATCCTCGGTATTGGTGGTTTGATCGGCTCGGGAAGAACGGAAATCGCTGAAGGTATTTGTGGGTTGCGAGCCATTACCCAAGGGGAAATCCGCCTGAATGATCAACAGCAGACAATAAGACAATATGCCGATGCAGTGAAAGCTGGAATTGTATATTTATCCGAAGACCGGAAAGGTTCCGGCATCTTTCTTGATCTCTCAATTGCGCAGAATATCTCAGTTTTAAACCTTGCGGCATTGAGCACTCGGTTTGGTCTGATTGATGCAAAGAGTGAAAAACAGCTGGCGAGTGATTTCTCAAAACGCCTTAATGTGAGAATGAGCAACGTGGATATGCCTGTCTCTGCTTTAAGCGGCGGCAACCAACAAAAAGTTGCGATAGCAAAGCAACTCGCAGTTCGTCCCAAAATAATTTTGATGGATGAGCCCACGCGAGGCATTGATGTCGGCGCAAAGTCGGAAATCCATTTGTTGCTTCGTGAACTGGCGAACTCTGGCATCGGAATTATTGTCATTTCATCTGAACTCCCAGAGCTGTTGGGTCTTTGTGATCGCGTCCTGGTTATTCGCGAGGGAACAGTGGCTGGCGAACTGAGTGCAGATGAAATGACGGAAGAAGCCATTATTCGGCTCGCATCGGGTCTGCGAGTTGAGCAACCACTGCATGCAAAAGAACATGCTGCATAAAGAGACAATAGGGAACACTCAAATGACTGTAGATACGATGCCGGCAAACAATCATCGCAGATTACCGTGGAAACGCCTTGCCACAATGCGCGAGGCGGGCTTGATAGCGATCATTCTCGTTCTATGTATTGCCATGAGTTTCGTATCTCCTCATTTCCTCACCTTTGGCAATTTTCGCGCCATGCTGATGAGTTTCTCAGTCGAAGGCATTGTCGTTGTAGGCATGACAATTCTGCTGATTGTTGGCGGCATTGATCTTTCGGTCGGATCGGTCGTCTGCTTCGCAATGGTGCTATCAGGCTCATTGTTTCTTGCGGGTTTGGACCCATGGACCGCATCTCTCATAGGTATTTTTGCCAGCGGGTTGATCGGCTGTGTAATGGGATTTTTTGTGACCGTTGTGGGGCTCAATCATTTCATCACATCACTCGCCGCAATGGTGATTGTGCGTGGCCTGTGCTTGATTATTACCAAAGGCACACCGCTTTCACTATTCACATTGCCCCCAAGCTTCAAAATGATCGGACAGGGCAACTTTTATGGGGTACCTTATGTCATCGTCATTTTTGTGATGATCGTGATGTTGTTTGATTTTCTGCTGCGCCGTGCAACTGCTTTTCGCAAAGTGTTTTACACGGGCAGCAATGAGAAAGCCGCGTTGTATTCCGGCATTAAAACCAATCAGGTTAAATTCTGGGTCACTGTGCTTTGCTCAACGCTTGCCGGTGTCGCCGGTGTTATCTACATGTCGCGTTTCGGCGCTGCCACCCCTACATTTGGTGTTGGCATGGAACTGAATATTATCGCTGCGGCAGTGATTGGTGGCGCATCTTTGAATGGTGGTTCAGGAACCATTCTTGGAGCGATCCTAGGTATTGCATTGCTTTCTTTAGTTACAAGCTCGCTGGTATTGCTGGATGTGTCTGTCTATTGGCAGGACATGATAAAAGGCTGCATTCTTCTCGCTGCCGTTTCAATCGACCATTTTCTCCATAAGCGAAAGGCGGCTTGAATATGAGTGTTGTCCGGATGAAGCCCAAAACTGTCACCGCCCCGCGCGAAGAAATTGTAATTGCACGCCAGATGCATCAGGCTCTAGTCCTGCATTTTATAGAAGGATTGACACAAGGACAGATCGCAGAACGACTAGGCATTTCGCAACCAACAGTCAATCGATTGATCAAACGCGGACGCCAATTGGGTTTAGTGGAGATTAAGATCACTTCGCCCATTGAGCCACTGGTCGATATGGAAGAGCGCTTGTTGGCATTAGGTGGAATTCGGCGGGCTATTGTTGTGCCGACTGTTTCTGACAATCCGCAAACGGCACTTCAGGCTGTAGGGGAAGCAGCCGCACGTCTGTTGGTCGAAGTAATCACCGATGGTGATACGATTTGCATTACGGGCGGCAAAGGGGTGAGTGCAGTCGTTGCCGGTTTACAAACACCCCGTAGCTTTGATGTTGACGTAATCCCATTGACCGGATGCGTACAGGGCAAGCACTATACCGATGTAAACCATGTCGCGACCCTTATGGCCGATAAACTTGGTGGTCGCGCATACCAAATCCACGCGCCGCTGTTTGCAGACAGTCCGGTTGAATGTGCGATGCTGATGAATATGCGTTCCGTGGCTGATGTGTTTAGCCGCGCCAAAGAAGCAAACATTGCCGTTGTCGGCATTGGTTCCATTTTGACTGACGATTCCAGCTATTACGATCTGCATCCGTCTTCCAGTATGGATCGAGATGCAATTGAACGCTCCGGCGCCCGCAGTGAACTGCTTGCACATCTGCTAGACGATCATGGCCGTGTATGCAGCTATAGCCTGAATGGTTCATTGGTATCGCTTAAACTCGACGAGTTCAAATCGATACCAACAAAAATCGGATTGGCAAGCGGACCCAATAAAGCATGGCCGATTTTAAGCATTTTACGCGGCAATCATCTGGATGTGCTGATTACGGATGAGGCCACCGGACAACGTATTTTGGACATAGCAGGCGCAGAGGGGGCACGGGGATGAGCCATACACAATTAACACGCGCAATCGGAAAATCAGGTGTTGAGGCCTCTGCTGTCGGGCTTGGAACATGGGCCATTGGCGGCTGGATGTGGGGCGGCACCGATGAGCGGGAGTCCGTTGCTGCCATTCAGGCCTCGCTTGATGCTGGAGTGACGCTGATTGATACAGCCCCAGCCTATGGGCTTGGCCGCTCTGAAGAGATTGTTGGCAAAGCTCTCAAAGGGCGGCGTGATAAAGCGGTAATCGCCACCAAATGTGGTCTCGTCTGGCATACACAAAAAGGTCAGTATTTTTTTGATCAAGGCTCTCAGCCTGTACATCGCTATCTCGGACGAGATGCAATTATGCAGGAGGTGGAGGACAGCCTGCGACGGCTCGGTACAGACTATATTGACCTCTATATTACCCATTGGCAAGACCCCACCACGCCTATCGATGAAACCGTGCGTGCGCTTGAAGATTTGCGTACTTCCGGAAAAATTCGCGCAATTGGTGCCAGTAATGTCAATGCAGATGAGTTGAGCGCCTATATTACAACCGGATATCTTGATGCAGTTCAAGAGAAGTTCAGTATGATAGACAGGGATATTGAAGCGGAGCTTTTGCCATTGACGAAGGCAAATAATGTTTCAATCTTGAGCTATTCCTCTTTGGCACTTGGTCTGCTTGCAGGAACCATGCATGCTGAGCGAATTTTCTCAGGGGATGATCAGCGCAAAGATAACCCACGGTTTTCCAAAGACAACCGTTTGAAAATCCGAACATTTGCAGAAGACATCCATGTGGTTGCTAATAAGCATCATGCGAGTATTGCACAGATCGTGATCGCCTGGACACTGGCACAGCCGGGAGTGACATTTGCCCTATGCGGAGCGCGCAATCCTGTGCAAGCACTGGAGAATGCAAAGGCAGGCACAATCAGGCTCGATCGGCACGATCTTGATACCATCGACACCGCTATTGCAGCAAAGCTGATTAAACTGGACCAATAACGGAACGATCATGACCCGTGAAGAAATAATGAACGGACTTCATGAAAGTCCGAAGGTAGACGTGTGCGTTGTTGGTGGTGGCATTAATGGGATCAGTGTGTTCCGCGAGCTGGCGCTTCAAGGCCTATCCGTGGTGCTTGTTGAGAAGCACGATTACTGCTCAGGTGCCAGTGCGGCTCTCTCACGCATGGTGCATGGCGGCCTGCGATATCTCGAAAATGGCGAGTTTGGTCTCGTAAAAGAGTCCCTCGCCGAGCGTGATCGGCTGTTGCGCAACGCGCCACATCTGGTTCATCCACTTCCAACAACTGTACCTGTGTTTGGTATCTTTTCGGGGTTGGCAAATAGTATTGTGCGTTTTCTTGGTTTGAGCCGCAAACCAAGCCGAAGAGGGGCGATTGTCGTTAAAGCGGGTTTGAGTATTTACGATTTTCTGACGCGTAAACGAGCGCTTATGCCCAAGCACAGTTTTCGCGGCAGACGAGCGACGCTTGATAAATGGCCAGCACTAAATCCTTCCACCAAAAGCTCTGCCACCTATTATGATGCTTGGGTCAAACAGCCTGAACGTATTGGTCTCGAACTTTTGAAGGACGGCTTGTCGGCGGGCTCACATGCCCGGGCGCTCAATTACGCTGAATTGCAGAACAATGGCACCAGCGGTTTTGTCATTCGGGATCACATCAACGCGGGATTGATAACCATAGAGCCAACCGTGATTATCAACGCTACAGGTGGCTGGATCGACATAGCCAATAAAAGCCTTTTACCTGAAACGTCACATGTCTCTCCGCTGATGGGTGGCACAAAAGGATCCCATCTGATTATTGACAATGCCAAACTGCTACAAGCACTTGGCAATCACATGCTTTACTATGAGAATGAAGACGGGCGCATTTGCATCCTGTTTCCATATCTGGGCAAGGTGCTTGTCGGCTCGACTGATATCCGTATCGATAATCCAGAAGAAGCTATATGCGCTCCTGATGAGAGAGATTATATCCTTCAATCACTAGCGTTTGTGCTGCCCGATATCAAAATCAAGCCGCATGACATTGTGTTTCAGTTTTCCGGTGTGAGACCTCTGCCCGCCAGTAAAGACAATTTCACGGGCCGCGTACCACGCGAGCATTACTGCACGTTTATTGAATCCACAGAGGGTAACCCACCTGTCCTATGCATGATCGGTGGAAAATGGACAACATTTCGTTCTTTTGGAGAATTAGCAGCCGATTTAATTTTGCAGCGCCTCAAAAAGCCGCGCCGTGTGGAAACAACCGATCGCGCTATTGGCGGTGGGCGGCATTATCCAACAAAGCCAGAAGCGTGGGCTATAGAATTGGCCTCAAAAACGGGCTTGCCGCAAGCGCGAATAGAAGAGCTTTTCCAACGCTATGGGACCGACGCTTGTATAATAGCGGAGTTCATAGCGCAGGAGCCAGATCAGCCACTTCCATGCCGGGAATATTCCGTCCGCGAATTGCGCTATCTGATCAGACATGAAGCAGTTGAACATCTTGATGATCTTTTATTGCGCCGCACCACATTGGCGATCAGCGGGCAACTATCCCTTAACATGGCAGATGCCACGCTTGGTCTGCTGGCACAAGATAAGCACTGGTCGCCGACACAGAACGCTGCTGAGCGCAGCCGGTTTTTCACTCTTCTCAACGAGCGTCATAATGTTGGCCTCGACATCCTTATCGACAGAAACAAACAGGAATTAGATCATGCCTAGTAATTCTAAAGTACGAATGAACCGCCTTTTTGACGGCGGGCGCTGCCTCGATGTGGCCATCGACCACGGTGTTTGCAACGAGCCATCTTTTTTAGATGGGCTTGAAAATATGGAAGCGATCGTGAAAGCTCTGATCAGAGCAGCACCGGATGCCATTCAGATGAACTGCGGTCAGGCTGATCTACTGCAAGATGTGCAGGGAAAGGATAAACCGGCCTTGGTAATGCGGATAGATATGGGTAACCCATATAATCATATCCGCCACCGCGCCATGTGGGCAGTATTGCAGAATGATGCTGAACCACTGATCGGTGCCATCAAAATGGATGCCGCGTGCGTGGTGGTCAATTTGTTTATGGTGCCCGATGAGCCCGACCTTTTCCGTCAATGCGTGCAAAATATTGCGCGTGTACGCGCTGATTGCGATAAATATGGTATGCCGTTGATGATTGAACCATTGGTGATGCAACCCGTGACGGAGCGCGGCGGATATATGGTTGACGGTGATGCCGATAAAATCGTCACGCTGACAAGACTTGCCCGCGAAATGGGTGCAGATATCATCAAAGCCGATCCGACAACCAATGCGGAAGATTTTCACCGAGTAGTAGAAGCCGCACGTTGTCCCGTTCTGGTACGTGGCGGTGGCAAGGAAGATTTGCGTGCGGTGTTTGAAAAGTCCGCAGCTCTGATGCAGCAGGGTGCAGTCGGTATGGTTTATGGACGCAACATTTACCAGCATGCCAATCCTGCCGCTGTAGTGCGCGGGCTGATGGCAATCATCCACGACGATGCAAATGGTGAAGATGCTTACGCTCTTTACCAGCAAGGCCAAAATTAGAACACGACCTTGGGAGGGGTTCGGTTTGGGAGAGTATCTTTTAGGACTAGATGCCGGTAACACCGTCATCAAGGCTGTAATCTTCGACTTAAAGGGCAATGAAATTGCATCCGTTGCGCAGGAAGGTCATAGCCGTATGCCGCATCCGGGCCATGTGGAGCGCGGGCTGACAGAGCTATGGGCGAATGCCCGTGCGGTGATTAAACAGGCAGTCATTGATGCTGGCATATGCCCAACGCAAATTTCCGCTATAGGATGTGCCGGACATGGAAACGGACTTTATACACTCGATCGTGAAGGCGAGCCGTTGCTGGCCATCCAATCGCTGGATACGCGCGCCGCAGATCTTGTTGATGAATGGCAATCCGCAAACGTGGGTGATCGCACCTATCCGATTTCGCTCCAGCGCCCTTGGGCTTCGCAGACCCCAACACTGCTTGCATGGATCAAGCATAATCGCCCGGAACTCTTTGCTAAAATCGGGACAGTTTTTTTCTGCAAGGATTTCATCGTCAATAGGCTGACCGGACAGCGGGTTAGCGAGATGTCCGATATGGCCGGCAGCGGCTTACTCAACGTTGCCAAACGACAATATGATCACGACTTAATGTGTGCGTACGGTCTTGGTGATTGCCTGGACTTGCTGCCATCTCTGATTGAAAGTGCGGATATCGCCGGAACGATCTCCGAAAGCGCCGCAGAGCAAACCGGCCTTGCTGTTGGTACGCCGGTTATTGGCGGACTTTTTGATGTCGTTGCTTCAGCCATTGGTTCAGGCGTAACCCGAACCAATGCGGCATCTATCATTGTCGGCACGTGGAGCATTAATCAGGTCGTTACTGACAAACCAGTTCTCAAAAACCCGGTCTTCATGTCATCGACTTTTGACCGCGAGCGATTTATGGCAATTGAGTCCAGTGCGACATCGGCAGCTAATCTGGAATGGCTGGTTCGCGAGTTTTTTCACGACGAGCACTCTGATCATCGCTCCCCGTTTGATATCTGTTGCGAGCTGGCTGGGGCCATTGAGCCTGCTGCCAGTGATCCGATCTACCATCCGTTTCTATATGGTGCGCAGCAAAACGGAAATGCGCGGGCTGGATTTTACGGCGTTGCCGGATGGCATACAAAAGGTCATCTGATCCGAGCGATCTTAGAAGGCGTGGCTTTTGGTCATCGTCAGCATATTGAAACATTGCGTCTTGCTGGTGTGGATTTTAGTGAAGCCGTGATTTCCGGTGGCGGTTCGCGCAGCTTGCTCTGGCCACAAATATTTGCCGACGTGTTGGGCGTGCCTGTCACGGTAGCTCATTCTCACCAAACGGGAGCACTAGGTGTGGCCATCGCTGCCGGGACATCGGTTGGAATCTTTGCAGATTTTGAAGCCGGTGCCAATGCAATGGTTCGTAGCGAGCGCAACTATCAGCCCGATGAGTTGCGCACGGCACATTATGCCCGCCGCTATCAATTTTACTGCGATATTGCTGATGCAATGGCGCCAATATGGAAGCGCATGGCCGCAATAGATCCAATGGCGACGGAGGAAGCGGCGTGAAAAGCAGTGTCGATCAATCTCTGAAAGATGAAGGCACTTACGATTTCATCATTGTTGGTGCGGGGACTGCGGGCTGTGTTCTGGCCAATCGATTATCGGCTACCCCCCAGAATCGTGTCCTATTGCTCGAGGCAGGCAAAAATGATCGCTATCATTGGGTACATGTCCCGATAGGGTATCTTTACTGTATGGGTAATCCTCGCACAGATTGGATGATGAGAACACAAGTCGAGGCTGGCCTCAATGGTCGCTCACTTGCATACCCGCGTGGCAAAGTGCTCGGAGACTGCTCATCGATCAACGGCATGATTTATATGCGCGGACAGGTTGCCGATTATGATGGCTGGAAACAGGCTGGTAATAAGGGATGGGGCTGGGACGATGTATTGCCATATTTTCTCAAATCAGAAGACAATTATCGCGGGAATACGCCCTTGCATCGTGCTGGTGGTGAATGGCGCGTAGAGAAGCAACGAGTTTCGTGGCCTATTTTGGATGCATTTCGCGATGTCGCAGAAGAAATAGGACTTCCAAAAACTGATGATTTCAATAGTGGCGACAATGAAGGCTCGGGCTATTTTGAAGTCAATCAAAGGGGGGCGTCCGCTGGAATACGACGAAAGCCTTTCTTCGCCCTGCAATGCGGGTGATTACCGAAGCCGAAGTTGAGCAGCTTGAACTCAAAGACAAACGCGCGACGGGTATTCGCTTCCGCAAAAATGGAAATTCATGTGTTGCGAGGACGAAAAGGGAAATTATTCTGTCTGCCGGAGCAATTAACTCACCCAAAATCCTTGAGCTATCAGGCATAGGCAACCCCGAAATTCTTAACAAACTGGGCATTCGGCCCAAACATGCCCTATTCGGTGTTGGTGAGAATTTGTAGGATCATCTCCAAATCCGTACTGTATTTCGTATCGAAGGTGCGAAAACACTGAACCAGCTTTATCATAATCTTTTCAAGCGGGCAGGTATGGGGCTGCAATATGCTTTTCACCGTTCTGGTCCGCTTTCAATGGCACCAAGCCAGATCGGGATTTTTGCAAAAAGTGATGCCTCGCTTCAAACTCCGGATCTTGAATATCACATTCAGCCACTAAGCACAGACCGTCTGGGTGAGCCATTGCATCGTTACCCGGCTGTGACCGTCTCTGTTTGCAATTTGCGCCCTGAAAGCCGAGGCTCAGTTCATATTGCAGGGCCGGACATGGAACTTTCCCCTGATATCAAACCCAATTATCTCTCTACCATTGGAGATCAACTGATCGCAGCTCGATCCATTCGTCACGCGCGCAATCTGATGGTAACAAAAACGCTTGCCAAATATCAGCCGTTCGAAGTGCTTCCAGGTAATCAGTATCAAAGTGATGACGAGTTGGTTCAACGTGCTGGAGATATAGCGACCACAATTTTCCATCTGGTGGGAACCTGTAAGATGGGAAACGATGAGCGTTCAGTTGTGGATAATGAACTCCGGGTCCGCGGAATAGATGGATTGCGTATTGTCGATGCATCGATCATGCCAAAAATCGTGTCCGGCAACACCAATTCACCAGTGATCATGATTGCAGAGAAAGCAGCTGAATTAATCACAAGCCGGTAAAAAGCTGCCCTCGCAGCTTGCACATCAATTGCCACGAGGTGAACACGCACCTGATCTGATGGCAACCCGTTCCATCCCAATCCAACATGTCGTCGTATTCAGTGGAAAGTAAATGACCTGATTATGCGACCGGTTGTTTGCAAGATTTACTCAACTGGCACAAAATAGGGAGTTTATAACACGATCAAATCAAAATTCGGGATGATGATAAAGCGTTCTGTGTTGGCCAGATACGCTTTATCATTACCTTTACCGATAGATGAATATTGGTGCGTGCGTTTAAGTTTCCGGCGAATATCCAAAAGTCACGGCAGGGTATTCTGCCGTTTCAACCCAGATGCTTTTGGCTTGTGTGTAGGCCATGAGCGCATCCTTTCCACTTGAGCGCCCGTAACCACTGCGGCCGAAGCCGCCAAACGGGGACATGACCGAAATGGTTTTATAGCCATTGATCCAGAAGGTGCCTGCCCGCACATTTGCTGCGACACGATGCGCCCGAGCTACATTTTCTGTCCACACAGCACCAGCTAGTCCATATGGGTTGTCATTGGCAAGAGCAATCGCTTCTGCTTCGTCATCGAAAGGCATCACGGCAACTACTGGACCGAACACTTCTTCTCGCGCGATCGCCATTGCTGGATTTACCTGATCGAGGATCGTCGGGGCGTAATAATAACCGCCTGTTTCCTCCAGCTGTTCGGGTTTTTTGCCACCGGACGCAAGAACAGCGCCGTCTGCTACGCCCTCACGCACCATCTGATCAATCTTAGTCCATTGGCGTTCGTTGTTGATCGGGCCTATATGCGAGTTGTCGTCATAGGGATCTCCGACAACAATGCGGTTAGCGGCATCAGCATAGCGTTCCACAAACTGCTCATGGATGGAGCGATGCACCAGCAAACGAGAGCCCGAAACGCAGCTCTGCCCAGCCCCACTAAAGATTGCTGACTGAGCGCCAATAATTGCGCGCTCGATATTCGCATCCGGAAATACAATATTGCCTGATTTTCCACCGAGTTCGAGAATGCAAGGGACCACATTTTTGGCTGCCGTTGCTGCAATGGCAGAACCTGCCTGTGCCGAACCAACAAAAACCACGAGGCCTGTGCGCGGATGCGAAACTGCAGCCTGCCCCGCGGTTGGTCCCCCACCAGCAATAACGTTGACTAGTCCGCGCGGCGTTCCGCCCTCCTCGCACATTAAACCAAGAATGAGCGTCGAAAGAGGTGTTAGTTCAGAAGGTTTGATTACGACGCCGTTGCCGGCACAAATGGCGGGCGCGATCTGCCAACCGCCGGTGAAGAGTGGTGCGTTCCATGGAGTAATCTGCGTAACAATACCGATTGGCTCGTGACGAGTATAATTGAGATGGCTGCTCGGTACAGGAATGACATCGCCGTAAAGCTTGTCGCACCAACCGGCATAATATTCAAACATTTCAGCAACGCGCACAGCCTCGCCACGGATGTCGCGGATTGGACGACCAGCCGAACGGCTTTCTAATTCCGCAATCAAAGGGGCATGTTCACGAATACGTCGGGCGATTTCATTCATCACACGACCTCGTGCTGACGCCGTCAGCGACATCCACTCTTTCTGAGCGCGGGCAGCACCGTCCATCGCGGCATTGATGGTTGATTGGTCTGCATCATTAAACGAAGCAAAAACCTTACCGGTCGCGGGATCGGTTAAATTCTGCTCAGCACCAGTGCCTTTGACGATCTCGCCATTAACAAAACTGCCGATTTCCCCTGCCGGAAAGAAGCTTCTGAAAATCTCTGAGATGCGTGCGGCCTGTGCCTGTGGATCAATTGGATGGGTCATTATGCTGCTCTTTATTTGGAGGTTTCAGGCTGAAACGAACCCATGCGGGTGAAGTCGTCACTGTCTTTTAGGTGATCAGCATCGGCCCAAAGCTTGGCCACCACTGAAGTCAGCGGGTTTCCCGCACCAGTTCGCGCAGCCATTTCCTGTGCAAGACGAACATCCTTACGCATCAGCCCCATCGAAAAGCCGCTGTCGAACCTTTCGTTCATTACCCAGGTCGGGAAATGAACCTCGCTTATCATAGACTTCCCTGATGCAGCATTCAGCACGCGCAATGCGGATTCCGGACTTATCCCGGCAGCAAGCGCCAGTTTCAGCCCCTCGCTGGTGGTCACCATATGCGCGGCCGCCAACAGATTATTGACGAGCTTTGCGACATTACCTGCACCGCTTGGGCCGACATGCAGTGCTTTGGCAGCCATGGTTTCGATCACGGGCTGAGCGAGCGCCAGATTGGCATCGCTGCCACCAATCATCATGGTCAATTTACCTGAGGCCGCACCAGCCGGTCCACCGCTGACGGGCGCATCAAGGAACCCATGTCCCATGGCATCAAGCTTGGCCGCAAGCGCGCGGCTTACATCGGGTTCGGATGTGGAAGTGTCTATGATGATCACCCGACCGCGATCAGCACCGCGCAACAAATGGCTATGCGCATTGACGACGTTTTCAACATCGCGTGCCGTCGGTAGGGAGAAAACAAGAAAGTTCGACTTCTCAAACAGGAGGCCCAGCGTGTCAGACGGCGTTACACCCGCCTTTTCCGCCAGTGCCTTACGTTCGGCAGACAAATCAAAACCCAGCGTCGCAAACCCTTTCGCCGCTAGCGTCTGCGCCATGCCCAGCCCCATACTGCCGAGGCCCACAACGCCAATCACCGATTTTTCTTGTAGCGACATTCCGCACCTCCATCTTTCACCAAACCAGCCGGAGCCAGTCAAAATTCGATGGAAGAAGGCTCGCACCTATGCGGGACAGCGCATAGACGGATTGCGGACAACGCAGCGTCCCGCGGCAAGCAACAGTGGAAAAACTATTTACCTAAATGCGGCCATGCTGCCAGCGAGGAAACCGCTAAGACGTTCAACCGAAAGCGGCAGGCGACGACGCGCGCGCACCATCAAATGCGCACTCGCCTCAGCCAATGGGGGGTCCGACAATTCGCGTACCCCAACCGCTCCGCGCGCAAGTTCAGTAGAAACTGCGAAGCGAGGCAGAAAAGATATGCCAAGGCCGGCAATGACAAACCGTCGAAGGACATCGATTGATGTTGTTTCCACCATTGGAGCAACAGCAAAACCACTATCAGCAGCAACCCGCGTTACCAATTGGGTGATGCCGTGTCCCGGACGCAAAAGCGCATTGGGCAAGCCTGCACAGTCAGCAAGATGCAATCGGTCTTTTTTCAGCAATGGGTGCTCAGGCGGCGTCACCACACACAGCGGCTGCCGTGAAATAGCCAGCGAACGAACCCGCGTATCCATCAGCGGATTATAAGCAATCCCAATATCAGCATCGCTATTGGCGATACCGTCGAGAACGCTTTCGGTACTTCCAAGTTGCAGATCATACTGAACGTCGGGGTAAACTTTTACAAAAGAGCCAAGTCCATACTCAAGTACATCGGCCAGAAACCCCTCTCCGCACAGGATGCGGACACGCCGCTGTTGCACACCTTTGAGGAGGCCTAATTGCTCCGTCAAAAGACTGCTTTCTTCAAGAACCCGCCTGCTATGCTCAAGAACCAGTTCACCCGCTTCGGTCAAAGCCATGCCACGCGCGTTGCGTTCAAACAACGGCAAGCCGATATTGCGTTCTGTATCCGCAATCTGGCGGCTCACCACCGAAGGCGCGACGTTCATGTGTTCGGCAGCACCCCGGATCGAACCGATCCGAACCACCGCTATGAACATACGTAATTCTTTAGCGTCGAGCGTTTGCATACCGGTATGTTGCTCAGCAGCCACCGTTGGTCAACACGATCATTACTCCGGAGACAGTTCAGTTGCGACCAGCTTGATCCAGAAATTAGCCCCTATCGGCAAAAGCGCATCGTTGAAATCGTAATATGGCGAATGCAGGCCCGGATTATCTCCATCGCGGCGGCTGCCAAGCCAGAAATAACAACCCGGCCTTTCCTGAAGCATGAACGCGAAATCTTCTGCAGCCATACTTGGCGCCACATCCAGCACCTTAAGTCCGAGATCACGCGAAGCGGCCAGTTCACGTATCTTGTGAGCATTCTCAGCCGTATTGATTGTTGATGGATAGCGTTCTTCATATGTGAGACGCGCCATACATCCGAAACCCTCTGCAATCGACGCTGCCAGTGTTTGCATACGACGAGAAATCGTGCCCCCAACTTCAGAGGAAAACCAGCGTGTAGTTCCACGGATGATCATGCTCTCGGGGATGACGTTCCACGCATCACCACCATGTATCTGCGTCACCGAAACCACAGCAGATTCAAGCGGTGATACGTTACGACTGGCAATGGTTTGCAACGCAGTGACGATCTGAGCTGACGCAACCACTGGGTCAGCACCTTCATGCGGCATTGCTCCGTGCGCACCCTTGCCAATGACTTCGATCTCAAACGTACCAAACGCCGCCATCATGGCATCGTCACGCGCTACACATGTACCGACATCAAGCGCTGGCCAGTTATGCAAACCATAAATGGCGTCAACGGGAAAATCTGTGAACAGCCCCTCGCGAACCATCTCGCGGCCACCGCCTTCGTTTTCTTCTGCTGGCTGAAAGATGAAATGCACTGTGCCGTCAAATTCGAGCCCACTGATTGCCTTGGCTGCGGCGAGAGCCATCGTTACATGCCCATCATGTCCACAGGCGTGCATCTTTCCTGTCGTCTGCGAGGAGTGAGCCACGCCACTTTTCTCAACAATTGGCAATGCATCCATATCAGCACGGATACCAATGGCGCGCTTGGATGCTCCGCGCGTCAAGCTACCAATAACGCCTGTTCGTGCATAGCCCGTCCTGACAGCAAAGCCCCACAGCAAGAGCTTATCGGCAATGAATCTGGCTGTTCGGTTTTCCTCGAAGCTCAGTTCAGGATGGCGGTGCAAATCATGCCGCCATGTAAGCGCTTCCACGATATCGGCTTCTGTCAGAAAACCAACCATATGAATATTCCCTATGTGAGGCAATGCACCGGGGCAGGTTTGTTCACCTGCCCCGGAAACCATTTAACCTGTTATACGCAATGTCAGATCAGCGACAATAACCGAACCGAGATAAGTTCCGATCATCACGCAAATAGCGACGATAACGATCTTCCAGCCTGAGCGCCGAGCAATCTGAAACTCATTACGAGTCAGTGCCAAACCACCATAGGCAAGTGCCGGCGTCGCCAGGGCCAGAAAGTTCAGGTCTGCGACTTTGGCCACAACGTAATCAGCTCCCGGTACGCCCGGAATCGTTATGATGATGGCGATGAGCGAAACCCAGGCAACGCTTGGCAAATAAAACGGCATGAAGCGGGCCAGTATCAAACCAAATATGGAAGCTGCATAAAGGATTGCCATGCCAGGCAGAGCTTGCAGCGGCGTAATGCCGCTGCCGATCCAGTTGGCAACCAACCCGAGAAAACAGGCGATTATAAGCAGCAATGCATTTTCGACTATATCGATCTTACGCTCATCAGTCGTCTCGACAGACAGGGTAAGAGTGTCGATTTTATTCTTCATTGAATTGGAAGTCATCTCATCATCCCCTTACGCAGCATCGCGATATTCTTCAGGACGGCACTTCTTATAGAGCCATTCCGTCAAGGGCAGCGCCACAAACAAACCGACATAAAGGCCCGTCGCATAAGTGAGAATATTGCTGGCTGCAGCCAAAGCCAGGATCAGATCCTTCTGTTCGGGAATAACGTTGACCAACCCGCCTGTACAGGCGGCGAGCATGCTGCCTGAGCCGACTCCGCATGACATGGCAAGCGCGCGAAAATCAAACAGCCCGAAGCTGTGAACGATTGGTGGCAGCAGCGCGAAAACGAATGTGCCAATTAAAGTACCGGTCGCATACACGCCCATCACACCGGCGCCTTCAGGACTGTCAAGGCCGTATTTATCGGCGATCAAAGCCAGATTCGGCTCACGGTCGATGGAATAGGTCGCACCCACAGTTTCGCGTCCCATACGCAGGACAAAAACTGCAATCGGGAAGGCCACTGCAATGGTGCCTAAGTTGCCAATTTCCTGTAGAACCAGAGCGGGACCGGCAGCAATGATATTCTCAATCTGCGGGCCAACCGTCGTACCAAACTTAGCAATAAACGGCATAATGGCAATAGTGATCATGGTCCCGGAAAGCTTAACTGAATCTGACTTGAGGACTTTGCCAGTTACCTTAAGAATGTTGGGATTAAATACGACACCTAAAGCAAATGCGTAAAGCATAGGCAAAAAGATGACAGCGCCAATACCGATGGATAATTTTTGGATACCTATCAGTTCTGAAATAGAAATGATTAGCAGCACAAATGCATGCAACCAGATATGTCGCATAGCAAAAACGTTATTCCCCTTCACGCGGCTCTCCTTGTGGTTTCTTCATACGCGCTTTCGGGCAAGTATGATCAGTTTGCGCTCCAGCACCAGCCATCCCCGGAGGAACGCAGCGTTGCTTAGATGACAACGCTATAAAAGGTCAATGCGTAGGTGTTCGAGGCAATGATATCATTGCCGAATTCAGCTTGGATCCGGGAGTAAAGCTGGTTTGGACCATAATTCTGCAACGCTTCGGCTTTATCTTCGGTAGCCGCCCAAGTCCTTGACCGCTTTGGCTTAGTATCTGGGTAACGCTTATCAAAATCCCTACTTCGAGATACGCGCAGGTTTTGTGCATAGATATTCCCAGAACAGTTCAACGTGATTTTGAAGGGGCGTGTCGTGACGATAGATGCGGATTTCTACTGTGAGATCCCAGTAGTTATCAGTGGAAGCGCGCACAAGTTCCCCACGTTGCATCTCGTCATGAATCAGGCTTTCAGGCAGCCACGCCATGCCCCACCCCGCCAACGCCATTGCCTTCAGCCCAATGGAGATTGTGTTCTCGTGCATTACCCGTCTTTTAAAATCGGGTCCGGAGAAGAATTTTTGCGAGAGTGCCGCGCCGAAGAAAGAAAAATCACCGTAACTCAAATAAGGCAACACCTCACCGCTCGCGATCGCATGATCCAGCACCGGACCGGTCTCAGAAGGACATGAAACAGGTATCAATCTGTCTGTACCCAACACAATAGAGGGGAATTGATGAGGATCTATGAGTATCGGCACAGACGAATGCGCGTAGGTAAGGAAGAAGTCGACCTCACCTTCCGTGAGCGTTGCGATGTTATCTTCAAACCCTCCTCTATCCGGACTAAGCCGCGAGCGTATGGCACCAACTTCTCCATTCACCTGCCTGAGCCATTGCGGAAAAAAAGTAACCGTTAATGTGTGTAGAGCTGAAAAAGTGATAATCGGATTTTTGACTTCACGATTTGGCTGGAGTGCCTTGCGAGTTTTATAAAACTGCCGCACCGTGTCCTGTGCAACAGGTAGAAAGGTCGCGCCTTCTTTTGTAAGCTCTGCGGGAAAAACTGCCCGATTAACAAGCGTCACCCCCAGCCAGAGTTCGAGTTGCTTAATACGCCGTGAAAATGCGGATTGCGTCACATGACGTGTATCAGCGGCGCGCGAAAAGCTTGACGTATTTGCCAGCGCAATAAAGTCTTCAAGCCACTTTAGTTCCATTTGCGACCCATCCGGCAAATTTAATTTCTGCTTTACGGCAATTCGACGGAAAAGCCTCACAGCGTTAAGCCACTGCGAGAACGGTTCCAGTTAGTTTGAGTGGTTGGAACTGCATTAACAGCTTATTTGTGCGCATTTCCATACGCAAAAGCGGTTCCCACTTTTGCTCCAAGTATTTTAAGCCTGTTATGCAATTTTTGCATAGCGATTGCAAAACATAGCATTGGCCCGACAAATTCTTTTTACCTACGGTCCTCCTCAACAAAGATGAAATGTCCGAGGGCGTGTTTTGGCTAGGGTAATTTATTTGAATGGGGTCTTCGCAGAGGAGGGCGAAGCGAAAGTTTCGGTTTTTGATCGCGGCTTTCTGTTTGGTGACGGCATTTATGAAGTAAGCGCCGTACTCGATGGACGTCTGGTGGATAATGATCTGCACCTCGCACGTCTTGAACGGTCCTTGAAGGAAATCGGTATCCCGCTTCCTGTATCGCTCAGCGGTATTCGCAAAGCTCAGGAAGAGCTAATCCGCCGTAATGCTTTGCTCGAAGGTGTCGTTTATATGCAGGTCACACGCGGCGAAGCCGAGCGTGACTTCATTTACGCTGACGACATGAAGCCTAATTTCGTTATGCTCACTCAAGCCAAAAACCTCGCCAACTCTCCATCGGTGCTCAATGGCGTTCGTGTTGGCGTTGCCACTGATACCCGCTGGGCACGCCGCGATATCAAAACAGTAATGCTTTTGGCTCAGGTGTTGGCCAAGAAACAGGCCAAAGCCAAGGGCTACCATGAGGTCTGGCTCGTCGAGGATGGCTTCATTACCGAAGGAGGCTCATCGACAGCCTTCATTATCACCAAGGATAATGTCCTGGTTACTCGTCCAAATTCGCCCGCAATTTTGCCGGGATGCACCCGCCGAGCAGTTTTGCAGATCGCCAAAGAGCAGAACCTCATCATCGATGAGCGTCTTTTCACTGTCGATGAAGCGAAGGGTGCAAAAGAAGCATTTCTGACAAGCGCTTCGAGTTTCGTAACGCCGATTATCGGTATCGAAGATCATACGATCGGAGACGGAAAACCAGGGACAGTCACACGTCGCCTGCAGGAAGTCTACCTGGATCTCGCACGCGCGGGGAGCGAGCCAGTTTTTTAGCCTTAAACCATCAACTTAAAAGGAAAAAGAGGGGAACATGATAATAAAGACAATCTTCAAACAAGCCGCTTACGGAGCACTTTTTGCAAGTGCCGCCGTCATGTCTCATGCCCACACAGCATCGGCAGCCACTGAGGGTTATGGCGACTGTCCGTTGATCGGCGAAAAGGGTACAGCCAAGATCGATCCTGCAGCAGCAGACCAGTTCACTGTAATCATCAATTTGCCTGCGGTTGGTCAGTTCAATGGCGACACGCCGGACACGATCAAGGATGGCTATGAGTTTTGCATGGCGGTTAATCTTGCCCATCGCCTGGGCCTCGAAAAGGTAAAGCTCGTCAATGCTTCCTTTGACTCAATCGTGGCAGGGCAAAACAAGGATTATGACATCGCGCTGGCGCTGATCTCCGTTACTGAACCACGCAAGAAAGTTGTCGACTTTTCTGCGCCTTATATGAATTCGGGCTATGGCGTTGCCGCACGTGCTGACAAACCTGTCAATGAAGCCGAAATCAAAACAGTCAGAGTCGGTACTCAGGCAGGAACGACACTCGTTCCTTTCGCCCAAGATACCCTCAAGGTCGCAAGTCTGGACGTTTTTGATGATACCGCATCGATGTTTACAGCACTTGCCGCAGGCAAGGTCGATGCCGTTATGACTGATCTATCGATCACACTCGGTCAGGCGCATAATTCCAATGGCAGACTCACAGTGGTGGGTAAATATAGATCCAGTGGCGAGACAGCAGGCATTTATCCAAAAGGTTCACCAAATGGAAAGATCATCGATCAATTGATCGAAGACATGCACAAGGATGGGACGCTTAAGAAGCTTGAAGAGGCCTATTTGCTGCCGTCATGGGGCACGTCTCCCGATAACATTCCACTTTGGAAGCCGTAATCCAAAGGCGTTCTGGGCTGCGATCAGGCGCCGTTAGCGCAGCCCAGCCAATATTCCACTAAGACCCTGGCCATGTGAAGGCTTTTGCAGCGTACACCGCGTCCAGAGCACGATTATCTTAAAGAAAGAGATCCTGCTCCGACTGTTTGTTAGAGATACATCTTTTCGGAACACCGATTTTATTTTCGGGATGTATGTCGGGTGGTGGACAAAGCGAGGTTCTGGCCTGTTCCATCGAGAGTAAAGTCATGTCCCATCTCGCACCAGATGCCAGCGCGCAGCGCGCCCAGCAATGGCGCGACCGCAACAAAGTCCGCACCCATAATGGGCGATCCCTGTTTGCGCTCGCTTTTTCGCTTCTCACCTTTCTGGCAATGGCACAGACCGCCTATAGCGTTGCCAGTTACACAATCAGTCAAGGTTGGCCTTCAACACCGGTCACTACGATTAGCATAGCCGTCCTTATTGCTCCGCTGGGCGTTCTTTGGTTTGCTTGGCGCGCAGTACAGCTATCGAGCAGGGCCGGAAACAATACCGATATTTATCAGGGACGTGAGTCCGGCGCACAGGCATCGGATATATCGTGGCAGGCTATTTCCTATGCTGTCGCACTTCTAATCATCAGCGCGGGCGCGTGGTTTCTGATCGTCAATAATGCAGCCGTCAGTCGCACGTTCTTCGATATCAGTCTTATCGTGAAATCCGCTGGCACGGTGCTTAAGGCATTTGTCACCAATATAATAATCTTCCTGGTTGCAGCCTTTTTGATTCTTGTTTGGGCATTGGTCATAGCGATTGCACGAACACTGCCAGGGAAGGCAGGCAGACCTATCCGTGTGCTTGCAACCTTCTACTGCGATCTGTTTCGGGGCTTGCCAGCTATCATAACCATCTATCTCATTGGGTTCGGCCTTCCCCTTACAGGCTTGCCGATTCTCAAGGACCTCTCGTCTATCTCCTATGCGATAATCGCACTGACTCTGACTTACGGTGCCTATACGTCAGAAGTCTACCGGGCAGGCATTGAAAGCGTGCACCCAAGCCAAATTGCAGCAGCGCGCTCGCTTGGCCTCTCTTATACGCGCACGATGCGCTATGTCATTATTCCACTGGCCGTACGCGGAATTATCCCTCCGCTTATGAACAACTGCATCAGCTTGCAAAAAGATACCGCATTGGTGGCCATCATTGGCACTATTGACGCCTTTAATCAGTCCAAGATCATCGCCAGCAATTATTTCAATCTCTCAGCTGTCACCACGGTGGCCATTCTTTTCATCTTGATCACCATCCCGCAGGCGCGTTTCGTAGATCGTTTGATCGAACGCGATCGCCGAAAAACACGCTCGAGCTTGTGAGGAAGGACCAAACACATGGCACTGATTGAAATCGATAAGGCCTATAAACGTTATGGCGCATTGGAAGTGCTTTCCGGTATTTCTCTCAACATTGAGGAACATCAGGTCGTTTGCCTGATTGGTCCTTCTGGGTGCGGAAAGTCTACACTGTTGCGGTGCATCAATAGATTGGAAGCGATCGATGAGGGTGAAATTCGTCTCCATGGCGACCGGGTCACGGGCCCAGGCGTTGATCTTGACTTGTTACGTCGCGAGATTGGGATTGTTTTTCAGGGATATAACTTGTTCCCTCACATGAGCGTAATGGAAAATGTGACGCTAGCTCCGACCAAAGTTCTGGGTATGCCTCTCAAAGAAGCCGAAGAAAAGGGAATGGCGCTGCTCGCCCGCATTGGACTCGATCACAAAGCGAAGGAATATCCTGACCGTCTCTCGGGCGGCCAGCAGCAGCGTGTGGCCATTGTGCGTGCCCTTCTGATGGACCCAACACTTCTGCTTTTAGACGAGATTACGTCGGCACTTGATCCCGAGCTTGTCTCAGAAGTGCTTGATATCGTGCGCGATCTGGCCAAAAAAGGCATGACAATGGTGCTTGCCACCCATGAGATGGGCTTTGCCCGTGAGGTTGCAGACAAGGTCTGCTTCCTGCAAAACGGTAAAGTCTATGAGGAAGGTCCACCTTCGCAGATTTTCGGCAATCCGCAGGGTGAACGGACGCAGGCATTCCTCAAACGCATTATAGAAGCTGGACGCCTTTAAAAAAAAACGAGGACCGGGGATAAAAATGACCGATACGGCGCGCGATCTGGGCATCGTCTGTGGCATTATGCCGACGGGTGCAAATAATACCATTACCGATGTGCCAGGTGTACGTGTCGGTCATCATACGCTACGCAACGGTGACATCAATACGGGTGTAACTGCTATCATTCCGCATGATGGGAACACGTATCGTCGCAAGGTACTTGCTGCATGCGATATTATCAATGGCTTTGGCAAGAGCACCGGTCTGTTGCAGATCGAGGAATTGGGAACGCTTGAAACTCCAATTCTTCTTACAAATACATTTGGTGTGGGGACCTGTACCAACGCATTGATCCGTTACGCGGTTGCCAAAAATCCTGATATTGGCCGCACAACAGCAACCGTCAATCCGGTTGTACTTGAATGCAATGATGGGCCGCTCAGTGACATTCAGGCAATGGCGGTTACAGAAGAGCATGCGCGTCTGGCCTTGCGAAATGCAAGTTCCGACGTTGCACAGGGCAATGTTGGTGCGGGAACAGGTATGACCTGTTTTGGTTTCAAGGGAGGCATTGGTACATCTTCACGCCAGTTCGAACTTGACAGCCAAAAGTATCATTTGGGCATTTTGGCGCTTACAAATTTCGGGCGCGCAGGTGATCTGGTATTGCCCGACGGACGCATGCCCTCCCCCGGAGTCCCTTCTCAAACTGAAAAAGGCTCTGTCATTCTCGTTCTTGCGACCGATGTTCCAATGGAACATCGCCAATTAAAACGCGTCACGCGCCGCTGCGGTGCGGGCTTGGCCCGACTTGGGGCTTTCTGGGGACATGGTAGTGGGGACATAGCTATCGGGTTTTCAACTGCTGTATCATTCGACCATGATGAGTCGGGTGATATCGTCAGTTTCGCAGCACTTAATGAAAACCGCATCGATATTCTTTTCCGGGCTGCGGCTGAAGCCACACAGGAGGCTGTGCTCAACTCGATGTGCGCCGCTAAAGCCATGCGCGGCCGTTCCGGTAGCCGTCGCTCGCTCGCCGATTGGCTACGTAATACAGACTGATAACATGTTTATCCGATCTGAAACGAATACATGCATCGAAAGAAACATCAATGTGAACCCACCGGGCCATTGAAAAGGCCGCGTGGCCATCGTTGAACAGGACTGCACCTACCAGTCATTCCGGTCCACCTGTTCAAGCCTCAACATTATCTGGCATAATTTGTCAGCTTTACCAACAACAGTGCTAAGTTCGCGGTTAGAGGGCGGAGTTGTCTCATTCCCCAACACGTCAGGACTTCCCGTTGAGAATTCCTCAATGTAATCCGATCCTGTTTTTTCACAGCTAGACCTCTTCCTCAAAGTGACTACAATCTAGAGTTAAAGTCATCTGCGATGAATTCGGAGGCTCGGACTTGACGCTACGTTATCAGATCGTCGCATTGGCAATCGTGCCGCTTATCGTGGCCATTTTCACAGTGACCGCCTTCATCACATGGCAGTCGGCAAACCTTGTGCAAAGCAGTATTGCCACTTTTGAGCAAAATATGCTGAAGGCCAAGGAAACGGAGCTGTTGAACCTCACCAATCTCGCACTGTCATCCATTCAGAAAATTTATGAAGAAGCCGGACCCAGCGATGCAAAAGCTATGGAGAAAGTGCGAGCGATTCTGACGTCGCTCGATTATGGCCGTGATGGCTATTTCTTCGTCTATGATTATGACGGCAACAACATCGTTCATCCACGCCAGTTGTTTAGGCCGGGGCACAATTGGCTCAATCTTGTTGATCCTGATGGAGATCGTGTCATTGCCAATCTGATTGGGAAAGCAAAGGAAGGAGGTGGTTTGCATCAATACAAATGGGAAAAACCTTCCAGTGCGGAAATGGCCGATAAGTTATCCTTCGCAGTGGGGTTGGACAAATGGAAATGGATGCTCGGAACGGGCGTCTATCTTGATGATGTCTACGCACAAACCGCTGCAGCAAATGCGGATTTCCGAGCCAATATCCGCACAACATTCCTCATCGTTAGTTTGATTGCCGTTCCAGCAGTGATGCTCGTCTTCGCTACCTGCATGCTCCTCAACTTGCGGGAACGCCGAATGGCCGACACCAAACTCAAGGAACTTGCACAGCGCATCATCGATACACAGGAAGAAGAACGAGCACGACTGGCCCGCGAGCTTCATGACAGTATATCGCAGAATCTCGTCGGGGTTCGTTATGCCATTGATCTAGCAAGCCGCCAGGTAGGAACAGCAAGCAGCGGCGCGCCAATGGCAATCGAAAAGGCATCAGACGCCCTTAATGGAGCGATCAAAGAAGTGCGGCGCCTATCACATGATTTGCGTCCGCGCATCCTGGATGATCTGGGTTTGACAGTCGCTTTAAAGGCTCTTTGCGAGCATTTTTCAGAACGTACGGGTATTGATACACTTTTTGAAGCGAACGGCTTGAACGAAACGATAAAACCCGAACCGAGTACAGCTTTGTACCGGGTGGTGCAGGAAGCCCTTACCAATATAGAGCGGCATTCAGGTGCCAGCCGGGTTGATATCCGGCTTCGTGGCCTGAAGGGTAAAATAACAATGACCGTTGCTGATAACGGCAACGGTTTTACTGCTCGCAACCTGGAAGATGAGTTGTCGGGATTGGGGTTACGCAACATGCAAGAACGCATGGCACATTTTGGCGGTATACTCTTGGTTGAAACGGGCGTAAATGGTACGCAACTCACTGCCCGGTTGCCGAAATCGACCACGGAGAAAAAGCCAGAAGCAGGAGTAGCATGACGAACGAGTGTAAAATTCGCGTATTGCTGGTCGACAATCATCCGCTGGTACTGGACGGGTTGCGTGCCGTTCTTGAAACCTATGAAGATATTCAAATAGTGGGCGCTGCCGCAAATGCTCGCACCGCCCTTGAGCTCGCATCGGTGGTAGGTCCCGAAGTTGTATTGATGGATATTAATATGCCACTTCTCAACGGTATAGAAGCGATCGAACTTTTCAAGAAGCAGCTACCCGGCATCCGTATCCTCATGTTATCCATGCATGACAGCCGCGAATACATCTCCACTTCGATCATGCGTGGTGCATCAGGTTATGTCTTGAAGGATGTTTCAACCACGGAAATCGTAACGGCGATTCATGCTGTTGCGTCTGGCGGCACCTATTTCTCCTCAGGCGTTTCTGAAGCGCTTTTGGAACGAGGAGGAAAGAAATCCGAAGGGCTGTCTGCACGCGAAACTGATGTACTGGTATTGGTTGCTGAAGGTGGCAGCAACCGTGAGATTGCTATCAGACTGAGTATTTCAGAAGCAACGGTTGAAACACATCGCAAGAACATCAAGAAGAAGCTCGGCATAGCCAGTACTGCGGGTCTCACACGTTATGTCATCGAAAACGGACTGAACCTTCCATCGCATTAATTTCCCCGACGATCACCGTTGTTACCCACTAATGGGTAGAGCTTTGTTGCTTTAGTCTATCGTCGTCTTGCCGCAACGAATCGTCGCTCATAGTATCTTCCAAAACCGCTTGAGGAGGCGGGAAAGAAGGGGAGGAGCGATGTCAGTCTTGCTGGCGTTTTCGCGCGCTATCGACGCGGCCAATAATTTCATCGGAAAGTCGGCATCCTGGCTGATACTTGTGGCGGTTCTTATCAGTGCCATTAATGCTATTTCCCGCAAACTTTTCAACGTCAGCTCCAATGCTTGGCTTGAAGCACAATGGTATCTGTTCTCCGCTGTGTTTCTACTTGCCGCGGGCTACACATTGCTTAACAACGAGCACGTCAAGGTCGATCTACTCTATAGTCGCTACTCACGGCGAACCCAGTTACTGGTTGAGATATTCGGCACCATTTTCTTCCTTCTGCCATTCTGCCTCGTCACGATTTTCCTCTCATGGCCGATCGTTGAAGTAAAGCTCACCAGCGGCGAAACCTCCAATAATACGGGCGGATTGATACTGTGGCCGGTTTGGTTGCTAATTCCTGTCGGTTTCGGTTTGCTGGCACTTCAGGGCATATCTGAGCTCATCAAACGTATCGCCATTCTTCAAGGGCAGATCCCCGATAAGGTCGCCGTTGAAGATGCCGAAGCGCAGGCGCTTTGAGAGGAATGGATATGATCGCTTTTTTCGCAGAAAATCTCGCTCCCCTCATGTTTCTTTCGCTTGTGGTCGTACTACTGCTGGGCTATCCGGTCGCATTCGCCCTAGCCTTTGTCGGCTTCGTTTTCGGCTTTATTGGCATCGAATTGAGCCTGTTGCCCGTCAACCTGTTCGGTGCAATTCCTGATCGCATTTTTGGGCAGATGTCGAACGAGACATTGCTTGCCATTCCATTTTTCACTTTTATGGGGCTAATTCTGGAACGAAGCGGCATGGCGGAAGATCTACTCGATACGATCGGGCAGCTTTTCGGACCGGTACGTGGGGGGCTGGCATTTGCAGTGATAATCGTTGGGGCGTTGCTGGCTGCAACGACTGGCGTGGTTGCAGCCTCTGTCATTTCCATGGGACTTATTTCCCTGCCCATCATGCTCCGCTATGGTTATGACCGTAAGGTCGCGGCCGGAACAATTGCCGCCTCCGGTACCCTGGCACAGATCATTCCTCCCAGCCTTGTCCTCATTGTGCTCGCTGATCAGCTTGGGCGCTCAGTTGGCGATATGTATAAGGGTGCACTTGTACCCGGATTGATGCTTGTCGGCTTTTACTGCGCCTTTATCATAGGTATGTCGATCTTGCGACCCGCGACTGTTCCCGCGTTACCGGTTCACGCGCGTACGTTGAAGGGCTGGAAGCTCGTTCAGCATGTGGTGTTCTCATTAGTACCGCCGCTTGTATTGATCTTTCTTGTCCTTGGAACCATCTTTATCGGCCTGGCAACGCCTACAGAAGGTGGTGCCATGGGAGCCGTGGGAGCGCTACTTCTAGCTATCATCAATCGCCGTCTCAATCTGACAATGCTGACTTCAGCTCTATACGCGACCGCAAAACTGTCGTCGTTCGTCATTTTCATCTTGTTGGGTGCACGCGTGTTCTCGCTCACATTCTATGGTGTCAACGGCCATGTCTGGGTTGAACACTTGATGATGTCAATCCCTGGCGGCGAGGTTGGCTTCCTTATCGTTGCCAATCTCCTGGTGTTTCTACTGGCATTCTTTCTCGATTATTTCGAGCTGGCCTTCATCATAATTCCACTTTTGGCACCTGTCGCGGACAGTCTGGGCATTGACCTTGTCTGGTTCGGCGTGATGCTGGCGGTTAACATGCAAACATCTTTCATGCATCCACCTTTCGGATTTTCATTGTTCTATTTGCGTTCCGTCGCGCCGTCCCGACCATACAGGGACAAGGTGACGGGGGCGACAATCCAACCTGTTACATCCGGACAGATTTATGTTGGGTCCATACCGTTTCTGATAATTCAGCTCGTTATGGTCGGGATTATCATAGGTTTTCCCGGTATAGTCACTCACTACAAGGGCAACCATGAACAGCTGGATCCCTCCACCATCCAGATCAATGTGCCTATGCCAGATGCGGATGGAGGAAACCCGTTCGGTAATGCACCAGCACCTTTTGGTGCACCCGCGTTTTCCTCTTCTAATGAACCATTGCCTGCACCATCATTTGGCACACCCTCCCCGCCTTCATTCGGACAAGGTACCCGCCAATCGGAAAGGCCGGGACAATGACGCTAAACTAAACTTGGAACCAAAAGTATGGAACGATTTTGCGTGAAACAAAAACTTATAAAGATGCAGTTATGGCGGTTCCAACGATCGCGACTGAACTGAAAGCGCTCCGGTCATTACAGACAATTAAAAGTCTTCGAGGAGGAAAGACATGAAACAGGATTTAAACCGTCGAACATTTTTAACAAAGGGCGCCGCCATTGGCGCAGCCGCTGCAGCGAGCGGGACGGCGCTTGCCACACCTGCCATCGCTCAGGAACTACCTACACTACGATGGCGTTTGACTTCAGGGTTCCCCAACAATCTTGATACTATCTATGGCGGCGCTGTCTATATGGCCAACGCCGTTTCGAAGATGACGGAAGGCAAATTTCAGATCCAAGTGTTCCAGGCAGGCGAAATCGTACCTGGCCCACAGGCGATCGACGCTGTGCAAGCGAATACGGTCGAAATGGCACATACGTGCGGCTATTATTTTACCGGCAAAAATCCGGCTTTTGCCATTGGTACCGCGATACCATTCGGCATGAATACACGCCTACAGAATGCATGGCTCTATCACGGTGGAGGCAACGAACTCTATAACGAGTTTCTATCGGATTATGGCGTCGTGGGGATTGTCGGTGGCAACACAGCCGCGCAGATGGGGGGGGGTGGTATAGAAAGGAGATCAAAAGCCTAGCAGATCTCAAAGGGCTGAAGATGCGCATCGCTGGTGTTGCCGGTGAAGTCATGTCACGTCTGGGTGTGGTACCGCAGCAGCTTCCTGGCGGCGACATCTACCCATCGCTCGAGCGCGGAACCATTGATGCTGCAGAATGGGTCGGCCCTTATGACGACGAGAAACTAGGTTTCTATCAAATTGCGCCTTATTATTATTATCCCGCATTCTGGGAGGGTGGTGCCTCGGTCCACTTTTTCATCAACAAGGAGCAATATGAAAGCCTGCCGGAACCTTACAAGGTTGCGCTCAATACAGCTGCTGAAGCAGCAACTCAGAACATGATCTCGCTCTATGACGTAAAGAATACGACAGCGATCCGTTCATTGGTATCAAAGGGAGTGAAACTTCAGCCGCTACCACGTGATGTGCTCGACGCTGCATACAAAGTTACGTTTGATCTTTATGCGGAATACAACGAGAAAAATCCGTCATGGGCTAAGATTTATCCAAGCTGGAAGAAATTCCGTGACGAAGGTTTTGAGTGGTTCCGTGTCGCTGAATATACCTACGACAGTTATGTGTTTGCGCAGCAGGCCGCAGGCAAATGATACGACTATGACAGGCCTCGTCGTTCCCAAACATTGAGCGGGGCCAGTCGCCCCGCTATCCGGTTGCAACGCGTAAGATACAATCTAGCCATAAACTCGCTTTTTTTCCAGGCGAAACAACGCCAGTTTTGTATTTACAGTGGCACGGGCTATCCCAAGGATGAACATTTAGTGGGAACTAAAACCATCTATGTTGTGGTTTAAATAGAGCCTGCATAAAGCCATACTCTCTAAAAACCCATTGATAAGTGGAAGGCCAAACACAATTATCATCGAGCCTATAAATGAGGATCCAACAGGTTGAACCTGCGTCACACCAGATATCCACAATGAAGTGTTTCTTTACCCGTGTTGTGGCAAAGGCTATTGACCTAATGGAGTTACTTTAAGGCCGGACATCGCTTACTGCAGACAAGTTGACTTTTCACTAGACCGACGGTGGATACAACGATTAAAGCTACTTTGCGGGATTGGCTCCATGCGACTGGCACAAACCGCTGTCATTTTGAATTTTCGGTGCTGTTTCCGCTGAGCACTGATACCCTCCCTGAAAGGCCAGGATACCGCCTCTTGGGTCGTCATACGCAGAAACTTGCAAATCAATCAGAGCAAGATCGCTGACCGAATATTGGAAGGTAGCTCAAGGCACTAGCACTTCGTCCCCCATTTTTCATGGCTGCGTTGGAGAAACTAGTTCCATTCGCCTAAACAAGGCACCTAGCGCGATCAGAGCTCTTTGAAGTGGATGTGCGGTCAAACAAGTTTCTCGCACTGGTTCAGTCACAGGATATCCAGAACGTTAGGAGAGTTGAACGGTTCAACAGGAACGTATTGCGGTATGACGCCTTGCTTTGTTGATGGGCGATAGTCCGAAATGGATAGTTGCCATGTAGAAATTTTTGGCAATCGGTGCGGTGATCGTGTCGGCTCTAGTTTCCACTGGCCCGGCAAATGCATAAAGCGTTGGATAGCCCGCAATGGAATTCGGGCCAACCCGGACAGTAGCCCTCAAATACAGCGTGATAGCTGCCGGGATCGCGGCGTAACTAGTGAGCGTCGTGCAACCAGAATTTCAAGTGATGAGGGAATGGACGAAGTGGAAAGTGTGGTAGAACGACGGAATGCATATATAGTGATGGGTATTGATACTCGTGATAATGATATGCGCGTTGTAATCGATCGTCGCACCGGCGAGGTTCTTAAGATGCGTTGATCGTTTTACCAACCATGTTTGACAAGTATGCCTTAGAACATTGCCTCGATGCGCAAGTGGTTCAATGCCTCGAATGCTAAGCTCGTTTGTGCTGATGAACCGCTCGGGTTTACGTTGTGGCTTGTTTAAGTTGGTACCGTACTTGGCTGACGGGCGGGAAAAGGCCTAAATGTTAGCAGGATCAAAACAGCCACCAGTCCCATGCTCCACGATCCAACATACATTAGCGCGTAAGAATTGAATCGATCATAGATCAGGCCGCCCAGCAACGGGCCGGTCGACATACCGAGACTGCCTGCCATCGCAGTGCCGCCAATGATCGTACCCATCATTTTCAGTGGGAAGTTCTCGCGGATAATCACAGCATAAAGTGGCATTGTGCCAGCATAGATGAATCCGACCAGCGCTGCCACCGCGTAGAACGGACCGAGTGTCGAAACAAATACATAGGCGAGAACACCGAAGGCCTGTGCCAAAAGTCCAAGCACCAGTATGCGCTGCGCACCAAACCGATCTCCTGCAAGACCTAACCCGATACGACCGAACATGCCGGCCAGTCCTTCGACGCTGTAGATCGACACAGCCGCAATCATTGGGATTCCGCAAGTTACCGCATAGCTTACAGTGTGAAAGATCGGGCCGGAATGGGTCGCGCAACAAAAGAAGTTCGCCAGCATCAGGGTGATGAACTGCGGCGAGCGAACCGCCTGCCTGACGCTCATGTTCGACTTCGGTTCGTTCGTTGCAAATTCGCCTGTTCCCGCATTGAGCGCTGGTGGTCGGCGGACCAAAAGTGCTGCGGGAATCATCACAGCCGCCGCAATTCCGGCGATGATCAACATTGCAGTTCGCCAGTCATGGATTGTCACCAGCCATGCCGCCAATGGCGCCATGGTCATCGGCGCCATGCCCATACCTGCAGAAACCAGCGAAACGGCGAGACCGCGCTGCGTATCAAACCAGCCGGTCACACAGGCCATCATCGGCGCGAAGACGGCTGCGGTCGCTGCGCCGACCAGAACGCCGAACAGTGTCTGGAATTCGCTGAGCGTTCCCGCCCGACTGGCGAGAGCGAGGCTCGCCGCCAGAACGATTGAACCCGTGAGCACGACTGGCCGTGGCCCGAACCGATCGGAGAGGCCACCCCACACCATGCTGGCGGCGGCCATTGAAAGGAAACCAAACGTCATAGCAGCGGATATGCCGGTTATCGACCAACCGGTATCCAGAGCTATCGGCCGCAGGAACACAGGCAACGAAAACATGGCTCCAATGGCGACGCAGCCCAAAAGGCCACCTGCCGCCACGATGACCCAGCGATATGAAAGATCCATGTGCTCCCCCGATCCAGAAAGCCGCTGACGTTCAGGCACTGGAAAGTGGTTTATGTCAGAGGAATGTCTCTTATCAACGCTACTGACACCCCACCGAATATTTTAACGGCGTTTCTGGATCAGCCCTGAGACGAGGCCCAACCGGTCGACGGAATGGTATTGACCATCCACGGGATCCCGAACCGGTCGATCAGCGAACCAAAGCCCGGCGACCAGAAGGTCTCCTCAAACGGCATGACTACCTTGCCGCCTTCAGACAGATGCTCGAACCAACGCTGCCCTTCGGCCTTGTCTGCAGCATGCAAGGTGACATCGAAGCCGTTCTTGGGCTTTTCAATATTCGGTGCCCATTTAACATCCATGTCGGCGCCCATTAGAGCTTGATCGCCAACCTCGAGCCAGCAGTGCATGAGCCAGGTTTTGTGTTTATCGTCGGTGATTGGCATGTCTGGAGGACCGTCACCATAGGGCATGGCCGCAGTGATCTTCCCGCCCAGAACCTTGGCGTAGAATTCAAACGCTTCGCGGCACTGGCCCTGAAAACTTAAGCTGGTCACGATCTTCATAATTATTTCCTCCCAGAATAAAACTTTACTATTTCGAACAAGCTTGATACCGCACGCCGTACTGCTCGCCTTCTGTCAGCGCGTATCATTTAGAATGCCACCGACACCACGCGACAAGCGGGGTTATCGCCTGCTGCGCCTTTCTCCCCAGGAAGGGCAGCGACTGCATTGTCTATACTGAACTCCCTTTGGGGTCCACAGTTTGTCAGTGATGATCAATAATCTACCTTGATATCAATATAATCAGCCCAAAATGTCAACCTCGTCTGTAAAAGTTCCTGCCAAAGATGTCTTCGAAACCTCCGTCCTTAGGCATGACGAGCCTGTGCCTCAGGCGCAGGCTTACGCATGGGGGCTCGAGTACACTAATTAAAAATTCAATTCTTCCAACACCACACATGCAGGGTGATCTGTGTATGTTTTTTTAATGAAGTTGAGAGCCGATAAAGGCGTTATACACAGCCTGTGAGCGCGCCCCTCTCATTTGGGTTTTGGCTATCAGCTTATGTTCGAGCGTCAGATGATCCTTTCGACCCAATTATTGACGTTTCCTCCCAAACGTCGTGTAAGCATTTCCAAATCGTTTATATTTCAGTCACTTGAAGAACTGAAAATTGCCCGGACTCGAACTTGCTGGGCACTCTGTTCCGTTTCATGCACCTGACTGGCGATCTTGCTTTCACAATCCTCGTTTAAACTGAAGAGATGGCTGAACGCTATCAGAGTTTGCAGATGCGATCGACAATCTCTGCATATGCCGCGATAGCCATTAAGACGAGAGGTGTCGTGCGTGAAAGCTTGGCACGTATGCGATGAACACTGCTGGCCATACAGAAAAACACGTATTAAATGCCCAACAAGAAGCCAGCTCCGACCACTGTCAGGACCAACGCTGAAATCGCGATAAAGGCGTGATCCCGTGCTAGTGAAAACTGGATGAGCATAAGGATCACTCTAGAGACGGGAAGAAAAATGAATAGGCCAACGCCAGCTTTCACCAATTCGTATCCGCTCACGCCAAAAATCGTCCTTATGAAGGGGTGCAGCCATTGAAGCGCCAATCCTGCTGCGATGACAAATGAAGCCAGTCCCGTGCCATAATGCAACAATCTGGCGATAGCTCGCTCCTCCCCCGCGGCTCTGCTAAAGTATTTGTCCATGGGAATTTTCCTGTCACGCTGCGAAATGCAGGTTGAATCCATTTACCGCCATCGCGATAGCCAGTAACATAAGCACTATCACCAAGACGATGCGGAGCTTGTCACCGGAAAAACCCATCAGCATCCGCGCACCCACGAAGGCCCCCGCAACAGAGCCGAGCGCAACTGGACCGGCGATTGCTGTATTTATGTCACCGCGAACGAAATAGGCGCCCGCGCTCGCGGATGCCGTTACCCCGATCATAAAATTCGAGGTTGCTGAAGAAACCTTGATTGGAAGCCGCAAGGCCGTATCCATGGCGGGGATTTTTAGCAGACCGCTACCAATTCCGAGCAACGCCGAGACCAGACCGGCCCCATACATTAGCGACAAACCCATCGGCACGGAGCCTACATGATAAGGCGCAACGGTTCCCCCTGTGCGATCGGGAACTGCGGAGTGCAGGCGCAACCGTGTTGCCCAACTTCGTTGCGCGTATACGGTCGGCTGGTTCACATCACGGCGGCGGTTGAGCATTTGTTGCGCTGACACAACGAGAATAGCGGCAAATAACAAATACAGATAAGCGACCGGAATAATCCCGATGAGAAACACCCCGGTAAGCGCGCCCAACGTCGTTCCAGTCTCCAGGACGACAGCTAGCCTTACATTGGTCATACGCGCTTTCAGGAGTGGTGCCGCGCTGCCGCACGAGCACGCAATTACCGACACCAAGCTAGCAGCGACCGCAGCGTGGATGTCGATGCCGAACAGAATTGTTAGGACTGGGACAATGAATATACCGCTTGCCATACCGAGAACACCGCCAAGCGCACTTGCGCCGAAGGCAGCAACAAATAGAGACAAAACGCCGGCTGCCCCCATATCAGGAGCCCCGGTCATGGGTCTGCCTTGACCGACGCGATAAACGTGTGATGAATTTAATGAGGTCTCCCCGATAATAGAGCTTCTCGTAGTCAATCGGCTTCGAACCTTCACAGTAAGAAGTCCGCTCAATCAGGAAAATAGGACTTCCCTGCGCTACCTCGAGCTCCCGGGCGACTTGTTCGTCGGCTGTGACGGCTTCAAGTTGATATTCCGCTTCTACAAGCGACAGGCCATATTTGTTTTCGAGCAGCGAAAAGATTGGCTCTATTTCCAGGTCGTTGCTCGCGATCTTCTCGCCGATATCTAGCGGCAAATAACTTTCGTCAAATGACATAGCGATGCCATCAACCAAACGTACCCGCTTGATGCGAAAGACCTGCGTACCGACAGAAATACCCAAACGCGCCGCAACGACAGTGCTGGCGGGCACAGATCGCTTATCCAGCAGCCTCGCGGATGGATTTCGGCCTAGAGCGATCATATCCTCCACAAAGCCACTTAATTCAGTCAATTCTTGTCGGATCTTCGGTTCAGTGACAAATGTGCCCTTACCGCGACGAATTTCTACCATTCCGCGCGCGACGAGGTTTTCGACAGCTTTTCGAACGGTCGTTCGGCTTACACCGAACCTCTCAATCAAATTATCTTCGGGCGGAAGTTGAGCGCCGCGAGCGAGAATGCCATCGGCAATTTCAGACGCCAACGAGGTCTCAACCTTGGCGTACAGAGGTGAGCGGTCTGTATCTATCATCATCATGACGTCATTATATTGATATGTCAATCGTTCTCGCGGCGGCGCTCAAGGCAAAGTTAGAATCTCTGCGGGCGATTCCATGCCGGAGAGAAGCGAGTTACTGACAGCAGTGTCTGCTAACAACGAGTTTTTTACGGAAGGTTACCGCAGTTTACTTTGTAGCCCAGACATCGCGCGGCGATATCGACGCGGCTGCGAATGAACGCGACGTCCCGGTCGGTTAGCATCTGTTTCAATTCGCGAAAAACGGTTAAACGTGTCCTCCCCTCCGCAGTCATATCAACAAAGAGACTTGAAGTGTGCCGCACGCATCCTTGCGCGCCGCGAGCAGGTGCGTTGCGTGCTGGGCTCATGCCAATGGATAGTTCAATCAGGCTCGGTGGTTTGTCCACCATCGGACGTACTGCTTCGACGGTGCTCGCCCTTGGCAATGGTTCTAATCAGTTTATCAAGTAATTCCAATTGCGTTATTTTTTCCTCGACTATGACCAGTTGTTCTTTTGCAATTCGAAGTGCGTCTGAAGTGGAAAGGCACGAAACGTCGGCAAGACGGAACCAATCCCTGATCGCGTCGATACCGAAACCGAGGTCGCGGGCACAGCGGATAAAGCACAGGCGATGGATCACTCCATGTCCATACCGTCTTTGATTTCCCTTGCTCCGTAAGCCGTCAGTCAGAAGCCCGATCTGCTCGTAATAGCGGATGGTAGGAATCTTGACTCCTGTAATTTGGGCGAGTTCGCCAATGCCCATATCCATGGTTAAGTCCTTTTGATTAGCCGCGATTTCATCCACCAGAACATTTATTAACACTGAGGCTGCCTAAGAATCATCACCCCGGCGGCCGACGCCGGCCAGCATACGAAGCCTGCGCTTTATTAGTTGGTGGTGTTCGCAGCAGTTTGCCTTGCTTGCTCTGCAATCCCCGCTGCCTTACGACAGGAAAACCGTGGGCACGCCATACGACATTGGAAAAGTTTTGTTTTACTTGACGTCATATCCTCCGCCGACAGCAACATTCAGGGCCACATAGCTTAACGCCGTTTGCTGGACGGCTCTGGCAAGATTGGCTTGTGCATCGGCGACAGAACGCTGAGCGTCTAGAACCTCAAGAAGGGTCGAGACCCCATTCCGGTAGTTGGTCGTGGCGATCGAAAGAGCGTCCTTGTAGGCTTCAACGGCTTTTCTCAACGAGGCCTCCGTTTGCTTGCTGCGACTTATGGAAGCGAGCGCGTTCTCAGTTTCTTCGACCGCGATTAACACCGTTTGTTTCCATTCAAGGTATTCTTCGTGAGCTATCGAGTTGGCGCTAGTAACATTTGCTCGTAAACGGCCTCCGTCGAGGATTGGCAAAACCAGCGTCGGCCCGAAGGACCAGAGGTTCAGGGGACCATTCGTTCCACCGCTGAGATAGGTGTAACTGGGAGAAATTGATCCGCTCAGCTGAATGCTCGGATAGAGCTGCGATTCCGCGACGCCTATTTTCGCGACCGAAGCGGCTAAACGTCGTTCCGCCGCACGGATATCGGGGCGATTGCGCAGCAGATCCGCAGGAATACCGCTGCGCGCAATCGCGCGGGCGACGGGCTGCCTGGCCCCTTTTTGAAGCTCTCCGATGAACGACGAGGCAGGCAATCCCAGGAGGGTCGCGATCCGATGAGCTTCCCGGCGGAAATTTATCTCCAGTTCAGGAATTTCGGCCAGCGTCACCTGGACGAGCCCTTCCGCCTGCGTGATATCCAGCCGCGATGTTGCACCAGCTGCCAACTGCTGTTTGGTCAACGCAAGCGTTTCTCGACGCGATTTGAGGTTCTGGCGCGCGATCTCGATGCGCTCCTGGTAATATCGTAGATCTATATAGGCTGAGGTCAGCTGCGAAATGAATGCCAGGCGCTGGATATCAACGCGCGCATAGGCCGCATCGAGCGACGCGGAAGCACTTTCCTTGGCGCGACGATATTGCCCGAAGAGATCGATCAGCCAGCTGACGCCTAGCCCGCCAGAGGAGACGTTCTGGACGGGTTGGTCGGCATTGAACAGACTGCCCTTCTGTTGGCTCGTGGTGTTGCTGGCCGACGCTATCAGGCTGGGGAGGGATCCAGCGCCGGCAACGACGACATCCGCCTGTGCCCGGTTGGTCCTTTCAACCGCCTGCTGCACCGTCAGATTCTGTTCCAGTCCCGAGGCGACGTAGCGATCGAGGCGAGCGTCGCCGAATGCATTCCACCATGCGGCCAGCGCCACATTTCCATTGCTGGCCGTGGCACCCTCCCCGAACTTTCCCGGCAATGCTATCTGTGGCGTTTCGTGATCGGGGCCGGTGACGCAGCCTGCGAGGAATAACAGTGCAAATGGCACAGCGAAATTGATGGTTCTCATAGAGGCCCCTCACAAGAGTTGCGCCGGGTCGAACATGGGCAGCAAGGCTTGCGCCGCCCGTCTGCGGCCATTGCTCCAGCGCATCGGAGTTGTTTTTGATCGTGGGAGCGATCGCACTCAGTCATCCGGTCTTGTGTCCTGACTGAATGCGATCGCTGTTGTTTATGGTTGCTGTTCCACGGCCACCGTTTCATCGCTCTGGCTCTTTGCACGTCGCTCCTCGAATTTCCGAACGGCGACATAAAAGACAGGTGTCAGGAGCAGGCCGAAGAGCGTGACACCAAGCATACCGGCGAACACGGCGATACCCATTACATGCCGCATCTCGGCACCAGCACCTGTTGCGATCACCAGTGGGACGACACCGGCAATGAAGGCCAGTGAGGTCATCAGAATTGGCCGCAAGCGAAGCCGCGCTGCTTCAAGCACAGCGCTCAAGGGATCGACGCCTTCATTTTCTTTCGCACGGGCGAACTCGACAATCAGGATCGCGTTTTTGGCAGCAAGTCCTACAAGTACAACGAAGCCGATCTGCGTGAAAATGTTATTGTCACCTCCAGTAAACCAGACTCCTGCAATCGCGGAAAGCAACGCCATTGGAGCGATGAGCAGCACAGCCAACGGTAACGACCAGCTATTGTACTGAGCAGCGAGAATGAGAAACGCGAGCAGAACAGACAGTGGGAAGATATACATTGCTGCGTTTCCCGCTTGTTTCTCCTGATAAGCGAGTTCTGTCCACTCGAAAGCCATGCCTGTTGGCAGCGTCTCCAATGCGATCTGTTCTATGGCCGCGGTTGCTTGTCCGAAGGAATATCCGGGTGCAGGTCCGCCGCTGATATCGGCTGAGGGGAAGCTATTGTAGTGCATGACGCGGTCTGGACCAGAACTGTGACTGATCGTGATCAACGCGGACAATGGAATCATTTCGCCCGCCATGTTGCGCACTTTTAGTTGGCCAATGTCCTCCGGCTGCATACGGAATGGCGCGTCCGCCTGGACCACAACTCGATAGGTTCGGCCAAAGCGATTAAAGTCATTGGCGTAAAGAGAGCCAAGGTTGACCTGCAATGTTTCGAATATGGTATTGAGTGGAACACCTTGGGACTTGGCTTTCACGCGGTCTATATCCACCTGTACCTGTGGTGCATTTACCTGGAAGCTGGCGAGCATTCCTGCGAGTGCCGGTGTTTGCATCGCTTTTTCCATAATCGCGGCCTGAGCTTCAGCAAGCGCCTTTAAGCCAAGCCCCGCTCGATCCTCGATCTGGATCTTGAATCCGCCGGTGGTTCCCAGACCCGGCACAAGCGGTGGTGGGAAAATGCCCACAAAACCGTCCGGTATCTGGCTGAATTTGCCCATCAGACGGCCTGCGATCGCAAAGGCGGACAAGGAGGGATCCTTACGCTCATCAAAAGGCTCAAGCATCGTGAACATGACGGCAGCATTGGGAATATTGACCATACCATTGACTGAAAGACCCGGAAATGCAACCACACTTTCCACGCCTGGTTCAGCAAGCGCGATTTCAGACATTCTCTTTACGACCGCTTCGGTGCGATCAAGCGAGGATCCAGTCGGAAGCTGCGCGATGCCGACAAGGTAATACTTGTCCTGAGCCGGTACGAACCCATTCGGAACAGCCTGGAATCCAATCCATGTCAAACCGACCAGACCGGCATAAATAAGCAGCACCACACCGGTAAGTCTCACGGCGCGGCGTACCGACCAGACATAGGCGTTTGAAGCCCTGTCGAAAAAGCGGTTGAACCGCCGGAAGAACCATCCGAACAAAATGTCGATGACTATGGTAAGCTTGTCGCGCTTAACTTGGCCGTGGTGCGGCTTTAAAAGCACGCCCGCAAGCGCGGGGGAAAGCGTGAGCGAATTGATAGCCGAAAGAATGGTGGAGATTGCGATTGTCAGAGCGAACTGCCTGTAGAACTCTCCTTGCAGACCAGTCAGAAATGCTGAAGGGATGAACACAGCCGATAGCACCGAGGTAATGGCAATAATTGGCCCAGTGACCTCGTCCATGGCTTTGCGCGCCGCTTCCTTCGGCGTTTCACCCAGTGCGATATGCCGCTCGACGTTTTCGACAACTACGATGGCGTCATCGACGACGATTCCGATGGAAAGAACGAGCCCAAACAGCGACAACGTATTCAACGAAAAGCCGAACATGTACATAAGTGCAAACGTGCCCACCAGCGATATTGGCACCGCAACAAGTGGGATGATTGACGCACGCCAGGTCTGAAGAAAGAGCACGACAACAATCACTACCAGGGCGATCGCTTCAAGCAGCGTCATCACCACAGCTTCGAGAGAAGACTTAACAAAGACGGTAGGATCGTATGCGATACGATATTCAATACCTTCTGGAAAACCTTTCTGTAGTTCTTCCATAGTCTGGCGGATGGCGCTCGACACGTCGAGAGCGTTGGCACCTGGGCTTTGGATAATCTGCAATGCGAGCGCCGGCTTGCCGTCCAGCAGACTGCGCAGAGCGTAGGAGTCTGCCCCCAGTTCGATACGGGCTACGTCCCGCAAGCGGGTGACCTGCCCTTCGGTGCCAGTCTTTATGATAATGTCGCCGAACTGCTCTTCGTTGGAAAGTCTACCAAGTGTGTTGACCGTAACCTGAATCGCGGCAGACGCGTCAGGCTGTTGACCGACTGCACCTGCCGCAACCTGGGCATTCTGTTCCTGGATTGCAGCGACTACATCGGAAGCGGTCAAACCGCGCGCGGCAACTTTGGTTGGATCTAACCAAATCCGCATGGAATATTCGCCAGCACCCCAAACCAGAACATCGCCCACACCTGACAGGCGCGCAAGCTGGTCGCGCACCTGCAACGTTGCGAAATTCGACATGTAAAGAGGGTCATAACGATCGTCAGGTGAGACAAGATGGACAACCATCAGGATGTCGGGAGAAGTCTTTTGCGTTACGACACCAATTCGCTGGACTTCTTGTGGTAACCGGGGAAGTGCTCGCGAGACGCGGTTCTGCACCTGGATCTGCGCCATGTCAGGATCAGTGCCCTGCTGAAAAGTCACTGTCAACGTCATGCGCCCGTCGGTCGCAGCTTGCGAACTCATATAAAGCATATTCTCAACGCCGTTAATCACCTGCTCCAGCGGCGCTGCGACAGTTTCGGCGATCACCTCGGGACTGGCACCTGGATAGCTTGCGGTGACCTGTACCGTAGGCGGGGTCACCTGAGGATACTCGCTCAATGGCAGCTTTAGCAGTGTCACACCGCCAGCGATCAGCATCAATACAGATAGAACGACCGCAAAGATCGGGCGATCGACAAAAAATCTTGGAATGTTCATCGACGCGCCTCCCGGGCATCTGTCGCAGTCTGATCAATATCACCCTGCTGGTCGGAGATCATTGGTGTCATTTGGGGATCTACTTGCATCCCCGGGCGAACCAGCCCTTTGATTATGATCTTGTCTCCGGGCTTGAGCCCCTGTGAGACAACGCGCAGCCCGTCAATCACCGGTCCCAGTTCGATGGTACGGTACTCAGCCTTATTCTCGGGACCAAGCGCCAGCACATAGCGGCGCCCCTGATCTATACCAATTGCCTCATCGTTGATCAGCACGGTCTGCGCTGGCTCTGACGTGATTAGATTAACGCGTGCAAACAAACCGGGGGTTAGTTTATCTTCAGAGTTCTTCACGAGAGCTCTGGCGCGGATTGTTCCTGTGCTGCGGTCTATACGGTTGCTGAGAAAATCCAGTTCGCCAATGTGCGGGTATCCTTTATCTGTCATCAGCCCGATCTGCACGGGCAATTTACCATCAGCGGACTCGCCTTCCGTTAAACGGACCCGGGAGACAAAATCGAGATATGTCCCTTCATCGATATCGAAATAAACATAAAGCGGATTGTTCGAGACAATCGTAGTGAGAAGCGTCGCAGCTCCCCCACTTCCACCTGTGACAAGATTGCCTTCTGTGACGAGAACACGGTCGACGCGTCCGGCGATTGGTGCCGTTATCCGCGTGAACGAAAGATCAAGTTCAGCGGCTGCAACAGCGGCCCTTGCGCTTTCGACTTGTGCCTGGCGCAGACGGCGTGTGGCCTGCGCATCATCGAAAGTTTTGCGCGATACCGTACCTTTTGGAGCCAGCGTTTCGATGCGCTTGAAATCGACCCCTGCTTGATCAAGCAAAATATTTGCCTGTTGTAATTCGGCCGAGGCTGCGTCCAAGGCGACTTGGAACGGTCTTGGATCGAGCTGAAAGAGAAGCTTGCCTGATTGTACTAGTTGGCCCTCTGGTACACTAACCTTGTCAACCGCTCCGCCAACGCGGGGACGAAGTTCAACAATTTCTGTCGCTTCGAGATGGCCTGTAAATTGTGCGGCCGGTGCGACGGTGCGCGTGACGACTTCGGCAACAGGCACCTTCGGTGCGGGCATATCATCGGATTGGGCCGCAGCTTCCGACACGGTGGTAAGTGATGCCAAAACGCGGCCGAACGAGAGATTAGCTTCGTCGAGATACAGAAAGGTGCCACCGGCAATGACGACACCGGCCAAGAGCATGGCCGCGGCTTTCTTATACATTTTGATTTACCTTCATACGGGTGCACGTTCCCAATCTGCGGGAGACGGTAGCGATCAGTTTTCACGAAGATGGGATTTCCAACGATGGGAAGGTCAAGGCCTTCAACGCATTAATTCCGAAAAAATCTGAAGTATCCAATTCGGCCTTCGACGCCCGGTTAAATCTTACTTTGCCGCGTCGTTCGAACGGGCCTTTGTCAATGTTGTCTTGAGATAGAACAGCGAAAGGGCGTGTTCACGAAGTGCTGCAGCACAGTAGGGGACACCAAGCACGTGTGAATGGCGGCCCTCACTGAATTTTATTAGTGGCTTTCAGCAGTGATAAAAGGACGAGAAGGGGAACCTTCGTCCCGAGCACCTCTGGCCGGCTTTGCGCCTTTAAAACGCAGAAGCCGCAGCGCATTCAGCGTCACTATCGCTGTGGCTCCGGTGTCGGCGAGCACCGCGATCCAAAGCCCCGTGATACCGAAAACAGTAGTTATAAGGAAGAGGCTCTTCAACGCCAGCGCAAAGACTACATTCTGGTGTATGTTGGCCATGGTAGCGCGTGAAAGTGCGACGAGATGGGCGACGTCGGTCACACGGTTCTTCAGCAGGGCGGCGTCCGCAGTCTCGATCGCCACGTCGGTACCGCCACCCATGGCGATGCCAACATCGGCCGTTGCCAGTGCCGGGGCATCGTTTATACCATCACCAACCATAGCAACCTTGGACTTCTGCTTCATTTCGCTAACCAGACGAAGCTTATCCTGAGGCAGCAATTCAGCCTTCCATTCGATACCGAGACCCTTGGAGATCGCCTCGGCGGTGCGCCGATTGTCGCCGGTCAACATTACCGAGCGAATACCCATTGCCTTGAGTTGAGCGACCCCCTCACGCGCATCAAGTCGCGGTTCATCGCGCAGAGCGATAAGACCGAGGACGTGCTTTGTCTGCTCATCGAAGAGAACTGCGACAGTATTGCCGCTTTCCTCGAGTTTCTCGATGGCCTTGCGCTCCAATTCCCCGACAGTTGCAACTTGTGCGGCATACATCGGAGAGCCAACAGCTAGGCGAAGATTGCCGACCGTGGCATGTACCGCCTTACCGGCCGTCGCAGATGCGTGGCTTGCGGGCGGGATAGTGATCCCGGAGGTTTCGGCATGCCCTATGATCGCCTTCGCAAGTGGGTGATTTGAACCACTCTCCACGGCTGCAGCAAGAGCTAGAACTCTGTTCTCCTCATTCTTACCAAAGGCTAGAATAGCAGTGACTCGTGGCTTGCCCTCGGTCAATGTGCCCGTCTTATCGAAGGCGATGGCGTTTACCTTGCCTATGATCTCAAGCGCGTTGCCTCCCTTGATCAGCAAACCACGCCGTGTGCCAACCGCCAGACCCGACGCGATCGCGGCCGGCGTGGACAGGACTAGCGCGCAGGGGCAAGCAATCAACAGCAGCGCAAGACCACGGTAAAGCCACATAGACCAGTCTTCGCCCATTCCAAGGGGGGGGTACCGCGATGATCAAGGCAGCGATGAGCATCACGGCAGGTGTGTAGTAGCGGCTGAACTTCTCGATGAAACGCGCGGTCGGCGCCTTGGACGACTGTGCCTGCTCGACCAGATGGATGATGCGCGAGATGGTGTTATCGACGGCTGTTTTCTTGACACGAACCTGCAGAACGCCATCGACGTTGATAGAACCGGCGAAAATGCTGTCACCCTTTGATTTCGCACGCGGCATGGATTCACCTGTGACAGGAGACTCGTCGAGACTGGAGGTTCCCTCGATGATTTGCCCGTCACTGGGTACGCGGTCACCCGGACGCACCAGCACAAGATCGTTCACGCGTAAGGAGGCCGCAGCAACTGTGCGCTGCCCGCCAATGGGATCAAGCAGAACCGCCGTTTTCGGCACGAGCGACGCGAGCGCCTTGATGCCGGCCCGCGCCCGCCCTGCGGCCGCACTTTCAAGGAGCTCGCCGACGGCGAACAAAAATACAACCGCGGCGGCTTCTTCCGCCTCGCCGATCACAAGGGCGCCGATTGCGGCCACCGACATCAGCGTCTCAATCGAGAACGGGGACCCGGACATTGCAAGCGCGAAAGCCTTGCGGGCGAACGGGATTACGCCTGCAACGACGGCGACGGCAAATATCCATTCCGCGTAGAGTGGAATGAATTGGGCGATGGCATAGGCGGAGCCCATAAGTAAACCGAGGCCCACTACATGCTTGCCCTTGCGCGTTTGCCACCAGCGCTGACTTCGCATTGCTGGCAACGGTACTGCCTCGACAGCGGTGTCCAATGACGATGACAACTGACGTGCGCCGGATACACCGAAGCCGAGACTCTTGATCATCTTCTCGATGTCGCCGACCTTTGTGTTCGAATTGGCGGCAAGCGTAAGCTCAAGTGTTTCTGTCGTGAAGTTCACACGAACGTCCGAGATTTCCGGCATGCGAGCAAGCGCAACCTCAATTTTGCCGACACAGCTCGCGCAATCCATACCCTCGACCCGCATCGAAACGTTGGGCGGGGAGCTTGGAGCGGCGCGTGGGGTGGAAGTATGTGCCGTGTGATGATGTCCGCCACAATTTCCGTGATCATGAGCATCGTGACTGTGCTTGGGATCGTCCCCACAAGCGCCATGATGGTGGTGGTCATGCTTGTGATCGCGCCCGTGGTCAACGGTGCCGCAGCCGCTGTGGTCATCGCGCTTCGCATGATCATGGTTATGGTCATTATGATGATCGCCGGAGCAGCCGCTGTGATCATGTCCGGCATCGGAGCCAGAGCGCTCGGCTGGCATGGAGGGGACAGCAGATGCGGATAATTCCGTGACATCAAATCCCAGAGAACGGATCTTCTTGGCGATGCCCTTCGCCGTCGCCTTGCTGGAGGGGTCGCGTGAAAGAGACAATGTCTCGTTGGCGAAGTTGACGGCGATGTCGGAGATCCCCCCTAAACGGCTCAACGCGGTTTCGATCTTTCCGACGCAGCTAGCGCAATCCATCCCGTCGACGCGGAAGTTAAGCCGCTCGCCTTCACTTGATTTTGATAGTGCTGTTGTCATTCCGATCTCCCTTCTTGCCAACACAGCCTGGCCGTACTCGGCCGTGATTAACTGGATGGCTTCGAAAGAAGTCATTACCATACTTAAACAACTATTCAAGTGTATGTATTTAAAATCTTCCGGACTGGCTCACTCGTCCGCCTGCTCTTCCGCGATATGGGTTGCCATGTCCCGCAACACCTGACTGACGTGCTGGTCGGATATCTCGTAGAAAATATGCTTGGCCTGACGGACTCCCTTGACAAGGCGGGCGCCTCTCAAAAGCCGCAGATGATGGCTGACAAGGGAAAGAGACAGCTCTAGGCGTTCGGCAATATCGCCGACCGATATAGGCCCCGTCAGGCAGCACAGAAGGATCCTCAGCCGAGAGGGATCGCCAAGCAGTCGGAATGTTTCCGCTAGGATCGTAATATCATTCTGCGACAGAGAGGAATGATCCACCAATTGGTCGGTTGCTGATGAGCTGATCATATTTTCGAGTGCTTCTTCTGTCGGTTTTTGAGTTGGCATATAATTGAACTACCTTTAGATGGCGCAAAACCCGCAAATCTACTCAGGCGAGAATTCGCTCTCTGTGATTTTCCGATGCCAATTTACAGGAAGAACGTGCAATCACAATGCACAACGCGGTAACTGCGGCTATCCTTTTTCTCCTGCCGACCCTTAAAGCTATATAAGTGCCAGGTTCGAGCTTCCACGCCTGGCGCTCGGGCTGCCCCAGAGAAAATCCCCGTCCTCGCAAATTTATGAAGCAAGCGAATCGACACAAATCAGCGACGGCACCAGGTATTGGCATTGCGAGAGCCATCGCGGTTCTACATACCCCCGGAACTCATGCAAATAGCCTTTTTTTTGCGCGATGTCGGCAAGTGCCGCGAGGGCAGTCGGAGGAACATATCGCCGCAGCGTACTATTTCGTCATCCGAGCCTGAGTGTGCCATTCGAGATCGCGATCCGTACGGTCGATTACGCCTCGCTTGCAGGCGATGAATATTGATGTTCGATGCAAAATGTTTGGGGGCGGTTTCGGCCAAGCGCGTTCTTGAGCGCCCTGAAATTTGTGGGATCTGTGGAGTTATGATGGCTACCGACAGGCACATCACGCCCGTAATAGGTGTGGCACCCACTGACAATTTGAACAACATGTGCAGCATGACGGCTGTGCTGCGTTCCTGTCCCGGAGGTCCGGCTGCCTTGGTTAGCCTGTTGGCGTGAAATTCTTCCTCGTTCTTTATTCATCTTGCTATGCCGCCTCGGCGGGTGTAATGTCATATGAATACATGTTCATATGTTTAATCGAATAGGATGAGCTTCTATCATGGCAAATTCACCGCCCCTCGCGAACGACCATCATGGTCACAAGCACGAGAGCCACCATGACCACTCCCATGTTCCCGTGGCTACGAAGGACAACGAGCGTAAAATATTCATTTCCTTCCTAATCATCTTTTCCTTCATGTTCGTTGAAGCCGTCGGCGGATATGTTTCAGGCTCACTTGCTCTGCTTGCAGATGCGGGGCATATGCTGACCGACGCAATCGCGCTCGGCCTGGCTTACATCGCCTTTCGTCTTGGACGACGAGCAGCCGATGCGCAGCGTACTTTTGGCTATGCGCGGTTTGAAGTGATTGCGGGACTCGTTAACGCGCTCACGCTTTTCGGCATCGTCGGGTGGATCATCTATGAAGCCATTGAAAGGTTCACGCACCCCCAACCTGTTCTGGCCGGTTCGATGTTAGTCGTGGCACTTGTTGGCATGCTCGTGAACATTTTTGTTCTTTGGTTTTTAACCCGTGGCAATACAGACCATGTCAACGTCAAAGGCGCGGTGCTGCATGTGATGGGCGACCTGCTCGGCTCTGTCGGCGCAATCATTGCAGCGGTCGTGATCTGGTACACGGGCTGGACCCCTATCGATCCTATCCTTTCGGTGTTCGTTTCGCTGCTGATCCTTCGCAGTGCTTGGAGCTTGCTCAGAAACACGCTGCATATCCTGCTTGAAGGCGCTCCCGCCAACGCCAACGCTTCACGGATATCTGAGCATCTTCGAACGACCGTTCCGGGGATTCGGAAAGTCAGTCATGTCCACGTTTGGTCGCTAACTTCCGATCGCGTGCTGGCGACACTCCAGGTGCAGCCAATGGATGGAATTGACGTTCGCGCTGTTGTCAAACAGATCGAGCACGAGTTGCTGGCAAATTTCAACATCGAGCACCTGACTGTCGGCATCGATTGGGATGGCGACGCCAGTTGTAGCCTGCAAGAAGATCGCAACGCAACCACTTTCCAAACAGCTCAATTGCATTAACCGACTGCCAGTCATGGTTCACACCCAGTAAGAGGCCAGAATGTTGAACAAAACCCCTCCGTTATTGACGCAGGAATTGAGTTCGCTATCGGAAGTTTTTCGTCTGCTGGCAGATCCCAGCAGACTAAGAATTCTTATTCAATGCAAAAACGGCCCCAAGTCCGTGACCGAGATTTCCGAGACGCTTGAGTTGTCACAGTCACTTGTAAGCCACCATCTGCGGCATCTTCGCGCTGCGCGTCTGGTAACGCGCATCCGACGTGCAAAACAAATGATCTATGAAATCACAGACCTGCATGTGAGGGATGCTGTGTTTGACTTGCTTTCGCATGTGAGGGAGCAAATTGATCCAGAAATTGACCCGAATTCCTATCAATCAGGACCGCAGTAAGACAAGGGTAGACGTTTGGCCTAATGTTAACATGCGCTAAAAATGAAGGGGTCCCGTGTGAGCAGTATTGGCAGATCGGATAGCAGTCCTCGCGAGAGGCCTGCATTCATAGCAGATGAAGAATTTGTATTTATTGCTCCGATAACCGTGGAGCGAACGTCATATCAACACGGCCAGATTATACCCAGGCACCAAAACTCCCAGGCACGATTTCTACGATCCTTAAGCGGCATGGTGTCTGTGTCAACATCTCAAGGCATTTGGACAATCCCTGCGGGCCACGGTTTGCTGATACCTGCTGGAGAGGAACATTATTTCAGAATGATGGGCAATGTGCTTCTTCAAATCCTGTCTATCGAGGCGCGTGCGGCAAATCGATTTGGAACGAGCTGCTTCACTGTCGCTGTTACCCCTCTTCTGCATAACTTGATCGAAGACGCAATGAATGACTCCAACGATTCCGAACATTATTCCAGGAGGCGCGCGATTGACGAACTTCTATTGATCGAGATTCAACATCGTCCGCGCCTTCCACTTTGGCTGCCACTTCCCTCGGAACGTGCGTTATCGGAACGATGTGCAAATTTCCTTCTGCAGCCGAAGATTGAAGACACTATAGAACTGTGGAGTTCGCGTTTAAACATGAGCCGACGAACATTTACGAGAACATTCAGGAGAGAAACCGGACTGAGCTTTGTCAATTGGCGTCAGCGTGCGTGCGTTTTTGCCGCACTTTCTCGATTGGCCCAGGGGGAGACTGTAAGTGAGGTCGCTAGGGCATTAGGCTTTGAAAGGTCAACTTCTTTCACGGTGATGTTTAGGCGTTGGTTGGGGGCTTCGCCAAAGAATTACCGGCCAACAAATGAGGGCAAGGATTAGAATTCATGCAACTAACCAACTAAAAATGAGCTGGCCACACTGAGTAGCTCAAGCTCGATTATCAAGGATTCAGCTCGCGCGCTTTTCGACTGCCGTAGGCCGATTCAAGCGCGCCACAGATTCAACGCAGCAAGTATGGTGGTGAGAAATTACAGGTCACTTAGAGCAAGCCTTGACTTTACCATCGTTGGAAACTTCATACTTTGTTCAATTACAGAAACAATCGCGGCCCAATCGCTGCGGTTATACGCACCTCGTTAAGGCCCCACGATTTCATGGAGATGGTGATGATATTAAAGAGCGGGAGCATGGTCCACGGACCACATCGGCCGGTTTTGATCCTCAGTGTCGCGCAGGCGCTTTACCTGTCGGCGGTCTCGGTGATTTTCACTTTTTCTGGGTTGGTAGGTGCACAGCTCGCGCCAACTCCAAGCCTGGCCACACTTCCCGTCGCACTCATTACCGTTGTCACTGCGGTCACGACCATTCCGGCATCGATATTCATGGCGCGGATCGGACGTCGTGCGGGGTTCCAATGCGGTTCACTCGCTGGCGCCGTAGGCGCCGGCCTCGCAGCTTGGGGTATCGCCAGAAGCGATTTCATGCTGTTCTGCATTGGCAATGCTTTGATGGGTATCTTTCAGGCGTCCGCGATGTATTACCGCTTTGCCGCTGCCGACCTCGCAGCGCCAGCCTTTCGGGCCAGAGCCGTCTCTTGGGTGCTGGCAGGAGGAGTCGCGGCTGCACTGTTAGGCCCAGAAATCGCGGCGCGTACACGCTCCTTGGCTCCGGCTGCGGAATACGCGGGCGCATATTTAGCCGCCGCTGTGCTCGCTCTCCTCTCGATCGCAGTGCTCACAGCGTTGCGTGCAGCAGCGCCCGTGATTGAGACAACGGCGGATTCGAATGGACGCCCTCTGCTCACGATCATGCGCCAGCCTGTGTTCCTCGTCGCGGTGCTAAACGCCGCCATTGCTTATATCGTGATGAGCTTCGTAATGACCGCATCGCCGCTCGCTGTAGTCACCGCCGGGCATGGAATCGATGCCGCAGCAAGCGTAACGCGCTGGCATCTCGTTGGAATGTTTGCACCATCATTCTTCACTGGCGGGTTGATCGCACGCATTGGCGTCCTGCGCATGCTGATAGTTGGCGTTGTGCTGCTTGCTACAAGCCTTACGATCGCCCTGAACAGCTCAATGTTGGCAGCTTTCCAGGCGTCACTGCTTCTCCTTGGGATCGGTTGGAACTTTCTTTTCATCGGCGGCACCACGCTTCTCACCGAAGCTTATACAGCTGCGGAGCGCGCGAAGACGCAAGCCGCCAACGAGTTCATCGTGTTCAGTACGACGGCGCTGGCGACGCTCGCGGCTGGCTCGGTCCAGGTCGGACACGGATGGGCAGTTGTCAATATGGTTGCTTTCCCGGCTTTATTGCTCGCAGGTCTCGCGGCGGTCTGGTTATCGGCACAGCGGTCACGAATGCATAAACAGTCGGGAGACGCCGACCTCGTTTAACTTATGTAACGTCAGCAATCGGTGAAAGTCGCATTCTCCAACGCTTAATAAAGCTGGAACCCCAAAGGCATCTTTCAAGTATTAAAAGTTAGCCTTCCGCGGCCGGTTAACTTGTTCGCCAGCTACTGTGATATATGCGCTGCCATGTACTGCTGAACCTGGCCAACGCGCTGTTGGTGAATATCGTACGGTATCTGGCTATACCCGAGTAGATGCGTGACTAGATGGCTCCGCTATAGTGAGCCCTGGCCACGCTGGATCACTAAGGCTCCGGAGTTGATTTCGATGGGTGATCTCACCCTACCTCGAAACACGTAATAGTCTAAATGGCGCCCGCCATACCAACAAACTGCGCAGCTTCGGAAAATACGGGGGTGCTTATTTCATCTGACAGGAATTCTGCCCGAAATCCCCTCCAGTTCGTAGTCGGAAAATCCTTTGCCATGGAACAAAAGCTCTTGACCTTACAAGTGCTGGAAGCTGCATCTTTCAACAATATTTCTCTCCATCAGTTGTGTGGACGGGCGAAGGGAACTCAACTTTAGTGAACTGAAAGAAGGCCACGAGATGACCGAAGCCGATCCAACATGCATTTTCGTATACACCACCCCGACTTGTCGTGCGCTCAAGCGAATCTCCCAGCATGCATTCGTATAAGAACATTTCTTGCCGCCGCGCGGACCGCCGTTAAAACTAAGACAACAACAGGTCGATAGTTGGCGACTATAAGTATCTTCGGTTTCGGGTGTTTTTAGCGAACATTCACGCCAAGAAATCCTGTCTGAGCAGGGCACTCGGCCTGATGGCCCCTCGAACCCAAAGCATGTAAGGATCACGACATGACAGCCAAAAGCGTTGACATCCGGCAGGCCCGAACCAGCCTTGAAGTCCATGACGGTCAGACCATCCTGGACGCGGCGCTTGCCGCTGGTATTCCATATCCCCATGGCTGCAAGTCCGGCCGCTGCGGTTCCTGCAAGTCCCGGTTAATCGAAGGTACAGTGGAACTGCTCCAACATTCCCGCTTTGCGCTTACTGATGAAGAGAAAGCTGACGGCCTGATACTCCCGTGCCGTGCCCAGCCTCAAACAGATGTGGCTGTAGCCTGGCTGGGAACCGAGGACAAGACCGCCATTCAAGCTCCACAACGCCTGAATGGCATCGTAACCCGCCTTGAGGATCTCACCCACGACATCAAATTGGTTGGAATTTCGCCCGAGGACGGGGCTCCTTTGTTGTTCACCCCAGGACAATATGCGCAGGTCGGTTTCGATGGCGTTCCTGCCCGCAGTTACTCCATGGCCAATTGGCATGGTGACGACGGCCTCGAATTCCACATTCGCCGTGTTCCAGGAGGGATTACCTCGGAGCATGTGCATGGCGTGTTGACGACCGGCGACAAAACAACACTTGAATTCCCCTTGGGTTCTTCCGGATTACGACAGCATCATTCCGGTCCGATCCTGTGCATCGCGGGCGGCTCCGGGCTAGCACCGATCAAGTCAATTGTGGAAACCGCTCTCGCCCATGGTATGAAGCAGCCGATCCACGTCTACTTCGGCGCTCGAGCCGAGCGCGATCTTTATCTCGTCGAGCATTTCCAGGCTCTCGCCGAACGGCATCCCAACCTCACCTTCGCGCCCGTGCTGTCCGAGGCCCAGTCCGCGCGGTATCGGAGCGGTTTCGTGACGCAGGTCGTGGCGCAGGACCTTTCCGACCTCGACGGCTGGAAAGCCTATATTGCTGGCCCGCCGCCGATGGTGGATGCGGCGATGGACGTGGCTTTTGCGCGCGGATTGCGCAGGCAAGACATGCACGCCGACGTCTTTTTTACCCCGGAAGAACTGCCGGCACCGGTTACGGTCGAATGATGCCGCCGGGGGCGGCGAGGTCCATCACGCGCGCCCCAATGGTAAAGGCCCGCCGCAAACATCATCGCGACGGGCCTTTGTTTCATTCCCTGATCCAGACTAGGCCTGAACGTCAACCGTGCCCATCATACCGAGCTGTTCGTGCTCGAGGATGTGGCAGTGATACATGCGCGGCCCCGGCAGATCCTGGCGCAGCAGTATCCGCACCGTCTCGCCGGCCACGATGTTCACAGTATCCTTCCACGCGCGATACGGTGGCGTGGTGACCTTCCCGTCCTTCTCGTGCTCCACGATCTGAAACTGCGTCCCATGCACATGGAACGGATGATCCATATCCGCCTCGTTGACGACTTCCCAAAGCTCGACCTGCCCGACTTTCGAGACTTCGTCGATGCGGTTCATGTCGAAGCTGGCGCCGTTGATCAGGAACTTCATCTCCATGCTGTCGGAAGACATGGACATGTTGGAGTGATCCATGCCGTTCGTCATGTTGCCATGATCCATGCCCTGCATCGACATGCTGCCGTGATCCATTCCGCCCATGGATTCTGTCAACACAAACCGACGCGTGACAACAGGATTCCCAAGAGATTCGATGGAGCGTAGCTTTGCCGGCAGGGGCAGTGTCGCAGCGACCGCCTCTTCCGATACATTTGCCGTCAGCAGGATCATCCCGGTCTCGTTCGGCTTGCCTGGCCCCATCCAACCGCGCTCATATTCGAGCGTAGTGAGCCTGGCCGTTCCCGGCTTGTCGAAGGAAACGATCAATTCAACGCGTTCGGCCGGCGTGAGCAGCAGCTCGTCGACGGCGACCGGCACCTCGATCAGGCCGCCGTCCGTTCCAACGACTGTCATGCTGGCATTCTCGAACTTGAGCCGCAGGAATCGCGCATTCGTCGCGTTGTAGAGCCGTAGACGGCGCTTTTCGCCAAGCGCTACGGGCATCACCGGGTTCTTCTGCCCATTGACCAGCACATGATCGCCGACGCGGCCGTTCATAAGATCGGTCATCGTGCTTTCCGGCATCGTCCCGTCGGCGACGATCCTGAGGTCGGTAAGCATGAGAATCGTGTCGCCATATTCCGGCGGGATGGGATCGTCCTTCGGTTTGACCAGAAAGATACCGGCAAGTCCGCGGTAGACCTGCTCAGCGGTCAAACCATGGGGATGGGGATGAAACCAATAAGATGCCGCACTGCCTTCCGGCAGTTCGAACGCATAGATGCGCTCGCCACCCGAGGCTACGGGGTCGCTCGGGTTTCCATCCTGATCGGCAGGAACCGGCATGCCATGCCAATGGATCGTCGTGGGTTCGCCTGGAATCCCGTTCTTGAAGCTGATCTCGACTTTGTCGCCCTCACTTGCCTCGATCACGGGATTGGCGCCGTTATAAAGCAGCACAGGCGTATCAAGCCCTTCGGCGAACCGTACCACAGCCGGTTCTGCTGCTAGCCTTGCTTTGAATTCGCCGGGCACGGCCGACTGGTTGGACAGGCGTGGCAACTCCTTGAGCGCCTGCCCTTCCGGTAAAACGGGATTGGCGCCCGCCGTGGGCATGTTGTGATTACCGTGGGGGCTCATGCCGCCTGTGTCGTGCTTCATCTGGGCTGTTGCAGGCCCGGCAACGACGAGACCCGTAAGGCTCGCCAGAAATGTCCGCCGATGCATTGATCGTCTTCCTCTCGGTCGTTTGACAGTCAACGGCGAGGCCGCTCAACTATGTCTTGAGTTTCTTTGCCCAGGCCGGCTCCTGAGAGTCGTCCCCCGGTTGCTACTTGCCGCGAGCGGCGAGCCACTTCTTCATTATTGCGATCTCGCCTTCCTGGGCCTTGATCACCTCTTCGGCGAGTTTGCGGACCTCCGGATCCTTGCCGTACACAAGTACGACTGTCGCCATATCGATCGCCCCCTGATGGTGCGGAATCATGCCGCGCATGAAGTCGATGTCGGCATCACCAGTGAACTCGACCATCATGTCCTTATGCATGCTGTCGTTGGCGGCTATGTAAGCTTTCGTGGAGGGGTTGTCTGAGGCGGGCATGGAGTGACCCGACATATTGTGACCTTGCATGGGTTCGTCCTTGTTCATTTGGGTCTGGGCAAACGCGAGTCCAGCACTAATGGCCAGTGAGCCTGCAATTAAGATTGGGGTGAGCTTATTCACACTGTTACCTCTAGCTCGCTGTAGCCGGATAGCCAGCTTCTTCGAGAACTTTTTGAAGCGATTGAATGGTCGCTGTTGTTTCAACTTTAATCATCCGTGCGGCGGGATTGGTCTCGATCTTGGCATTGGGATCGATCGACTGGATCGCCATCGTAACTGACTTGGCGCAACTGCCGCACGTCATACCTTCAATTTTGAGTTCCATGAGATTTTCTCCTTGGTTTGAGGCTCATGACACTCAAGTTGGGGCTTCCAACCGTGGCAAGGTCAAGTGGGCAGAAACAGAATTTTTGGTATTGACCTTGCCACGGTTGGAAGCCCCAGCTTCATGCCATCTTAAATTTTGAACGAAGGAGGCGGCTATGAATGCCCCTGTTCGAGCTGCGGAGATGACGAACGCAGCAATTTCCCTGCCCATCGAGGGTATGACCTGCGCGTCATGCGTCGGCCGTGTTGAACGAGCTCTTAAAGCTGTGCCTGGCGTTGCCAGCGCGGTCGTCAATCTAGCGACAGAGAAGGCAAGCATCACCACCAATGCTCCGGTTAATCATGAGAAGCTTATTAAGGCCGTGAAGGATGTAGGCTATACGGTTTCGGCAAGCTTTTCCGCGCCGCCGGCCGCCTCGCTTGAGGTCGCGATCGAAGGCATGACTTGCGCCTCCTGCGTCGGGCGGGTTGAAAAGGCCCTCAAGTCCGTACCCGGCGTCACCGACGCCGTCGTCAATCTCACCACCGAGAAGGCAACGGTCCATGGCACTGCCGATACGGCCGCCATCGTGGCGGCGATTGCGATCGCGGGCTACGAAGCCAGGGTGATCGCGGTAGCAGACGGGGCCAACCAGGCGGAGACGGATGAACGCGTCGAGAAGAAGGAAGCGGAACGCCACGAACTGACCCGCGACTTCACCATCGCAGCGGTGCTGACCGCGCCTGTCTTCATGCTGGAAATGGGATCGCATCTCATCCCGGGCATGCACGCATTGATTGATGCGTCTATTGGCATGCAGCGGAACTGGTATATCCAGTTTGTCCTGACGACGCTTGTGCTCTTCGTTCCGGGTATCCGGTTTTACGCCAAAGGGCTTCCGGCGTTGTGGAGATTTGCTCCCGATATGAACTCTCTAGTAGCCGTTGGCTCGCTAGCAGCCTATGGCTTTTCACTGGTCGCGACTTTCGCACCCGGCTTCTTGCCGGCTGGGACAATCAACGTTTATTTTGAAGCTGCTGCGGTCATCGTGACGCTCATTCTGCTCGGCCGGCTGCTTGAGGCCCGAGCCAAGGGGCGGACATCCGAAGCGATCAAGCGCCTGGCCGGCCTTCAAGCCAAGACGGCGCGCGTCCACAGGGACGGTAACACTGTCGATCTACCTATCGGGTCGGTGGTCTCCGGCGATATCGTCGAGGTTCGTCCCGGTGAACGTCTGCCCGTCGATGGCGAAGTGGTCGAAGGCGCCAGTTATGTAGACGAGTCGATGATTACCGGAGAGCCGATCCCAGTTTCGAAATCCGTTGGCAGCGAAGTCGTGGGCGGGACTGTCAACCAGAAAGGCGCCTTCACGTTCCGCGCGACCGCGGTTGGCGGACACACCGTACTGTCGCAGATTATCCGCATGGTGGAAGAGGCACAAGGTTCCAAGTTGCCAATCCAGGCACTGGTTGACAAGGTAACCATGTGGTTCGTTCCAGCAGTGTTCGCTGTTGCGGCGCTGACCTTTGCGACATGGCTCTATATTGGCCCATCACCCGCGCTCACTTTCGCGCTGGTTAATGCTGTCGCTGTATTAATTATCGCGTGCCCGTGCGCCATGGGTTTGGCCACGCCAACCTCAATCATGGTCGGTACCGGACGTGGCGCCGAACTCGGAGTGCTGTTCCGCAAGGGAGAAGCGCTCCAACTACTGAAGGACGCCGAGGTCGTTGCGCTCGACAAGACCGGGACACTGACTGCTGGCAAGCCAGCCCTAACAGATTTGGAATTGGCTGTTGGTTTTGAGAGGCCGCAAGTCCTAGGCATGATCGCTGCGGTTGAGACCAAGTCGGAACACCCGATTGCCGGTGCCATCGTGGACGCGGCGACAAAGGAAGGCATCCTCTTGTCCACCGTGTCAGAATTTGAATCTATGACCGGATTTGGCGTTAAGGCCAGTGTCACTGGCAAGCACGTCGAAATCGGTGCCGACCGTTATATGGTCGAACTCGGCTATGATGTAGCGGCTTTCTCCAAAGTTGCCGAGCGGCTGGGCAACGAGGGGAAGTCACCGCTATATGCCGCAATTGACGGTAAGGTCGCGGCGATCATCGCAGTGGCCGACCCGATCAAGGAAACTACGCCTGCGGCAATCAAGGCACTACACGTTCTCGGTCTCAAGGTGGCGATGATCACCGGCGATAATGCCCGCACGGCCAAGGCCATTGCGGCTCGGCTTGGGATCGACGAAGTTGTGGCAGAAGTGCTGCCGGACGGCAAGGTTGATGCGGTTCGCCGACTCAGAGCCAAGTACGGCAAAGTCGCCTTCGTAGGGGATGGCATCAACGACGCCCCTGCGCTTGCAGAAGCTGATGTCGGTCTCGCCATTGGTACGGGCACGGACATCGCCATAGAGGCGGCGGATGTGGTACTAATGTCTGGAAGCCTGCAGGGTGTATCGAATGCTATTGCACTATCAAAAGCTACGATCGGGAATATCCGTCAGAACCTTTTTTGGGCGTTTGCCTACAACACAGCCCTCGTCCCGATCGCTGCAGGGTTGCTCTACCCTACCCATGGTATTCTGCTATCGCCCGTGTTTGCGGCGGGCGCAATGGCTCTATCAAGCGTCTTCGTACTCGGCAATGCTCTGCGGTTACGCGTTTTCAAAGTGGTCGATTAACGAGCGACGGCGGTCGATACTTTATTCAGATCGGCTGCCGCACCGTCTAGGGAGAATACAAGATGAACATCGGACAGGTATCCAAGGGATCTGGCGTCTCTGCAAAGATGATCCGTTATTACGAACAAACTGGCCTTATTCCCGCGGCTGATCGAAAAGAATCCGGTTACAGGGATTACTCGAGCACTGACGTTCACATGTTGCGCTTCATTCGACGTGCCCGAGACCTTGGTTTTTCAGTTGCCGAGATCAACGATCTTCTTGGTTTGTGGCGTGACGACACCAGACAGAGCGCCGAAGTCAGACGTCTTGCGCAAAGCCACATCGACGGACTGGAAAAGAAGATCAAGGGTCTTCAGGACATGGCCCGTTCGCTCACTACGCTGGTGAAGGCCTGCCGCGGGGATCACCGTCCCCACTGCCCCATCCTGCAAAGCCTCGAAACTGATCTGGAGCATGAGGATATGTCTATACATCCTCGCCGCGGTGCAGTTGCACGTCCGTCACGAGTTTAGCGTGCATTGAATGATTTAGCATTCTGTTGAGGTAAGATTCAAAAAGTGATTATTTGAACAATCAACCGGCTGAAAAGTTAGATCAGCAGTGTCGGTGAGATGCTTGCAACACAAGGGGCAATACATGAAAATGCTCAACCAAATTATGGAGACCTTCTGCAATGCCGGCGACCACTTGATGAGATCGTAAACCGCCTGTTGCGTCTACGAACCGATAAATTCCAAGGATACTAATTTTCAGCGGACAAAATTCATTGGAGCTGGCCGCGAGCTCTTCAGGAGCGGAATTCTAATCCAAAGGAACAGATACTATGGCCACCCCTGCAACAAAACGCGCCGCTCTTTATAGGATGGTGACAGCCGAGCATACTTGTCCTTATGGCCTCAAGGCGCTCGATTTGCTCAAGCGGGAAGGTTATGTGGTCGACGACCATCACCTCACCTCTCGCGAAGAGACAGATACGTTCAAGGCCAAATATGATGTAAAGTCGACGCCCCAGACTTTCATCGATGGTACAAGGGTCGGCGGTTATGACGATCTCGTCAAATTTTTCGGACGCCCGGTGAAAGACAAGGATGCAGTCAGTTACGAGCCCGTGATAGCTCTCTTCGGAATGGCTGCATTGATGGCTTTCGCTGCAAGCTGGGCAGCCTTTGGGACTCTCATGACTGTCCAGACGGCCGAATGGTTCGTCGCTGTCGCAATGTGTCTTCTTGCGCTGCAGAAACTCAAAGACGTCGATGGCTTCGCCACAATGTTTCTCAATTACGATCTACTGGCGCAACGATGGGTGCGCTACGCTTATATCTACCCTTTCGCCGAGGCGCTCGCTGGCATTCTGATGATGGCAGGCGCGCTGATGTGGCTGTCGATACCAGTCGCGCTTTTCATCGGCAGCATTGGTGCGACCTCGGTGTTCAAAGCTGTTTACATCGACCGGCGCGAGTTAAAGTGCGCCTGCGTCGGCGGCGACAGCAACGTGCCCCTCGGATTCGTGTCGCTGACGGAAAACCTTATGATGGTAGCTATGGCGGCGTGGATGATCTTCAAGCCCGCAGGTCTTACTCACTAAGGGACAGCCCCACCTAGCATGATAGAGTAAGAAAAGATCGTCCTATTCCTGTGGTCGAATTCAAGTTCAGAAATACGACGATGGTGAGCAGCATAAATTTCCGTCGCCGCCAGCCGCGTGTGACAAGCGTCATAAAGGGACGTCTTAGAGCGTTTGCCGGCGAGATGGAAGACATTTCGTAATCCGTGCAGCTTAAGCTGGAGCTGATAAGTATGGAAGAGTTCAGGGAACAAATTGTTCAACTTTAACCTGGGGTTCGCGGACCACTTCCACCACATATCTAGAGCGGATGAAGCCACCAAGTTTTCCTTCAAGGTCGTCCTCCTTTAGGACGCCTGATCATCAGAGATAGGTTGTAGGAAAGCTCATTGTGTGTCTGCCCTTGTTTCTGAGGCCAATCAGTGGATTGACAAGCAGTGGGCAACGTTCACAAATCTGAGCGCACAATATTTAAACAAGAGGGTTCACTTTTCGAGAGGCGGGTGTGGTCCGGCAAGGCAACGACGCAACATCCGTCTCCAGGCCCACCAATTGGGTTCTAATGAAAATGCATTGGCCCGGTCGAAAACTTATCCGGTTATGAGCGTCGCTGAACCAGCCGAGAAGCTGTCGTTTAGACAGAACAGAGGTGGGAGTTAATATCGTTATTCACGTACGGCGCATCATCCACGTTGATTGTTTGTCGCTAAAAAAGATGAACTTCATTCCCCTGATGAGATTCGCACAAACAAGTGCCTTACTCGTAACTGGATCCAATTGTGTTGCCTGCCCCGGTTTGCAGGTACGACTAGGGCACAATTGGCAGAACAAACAAACGAGGTAATCCTATTCATGTCCGTTCAAAATTATGCGACCGTAATATTTATCAAAACAAATTATCCTGAGAAAGTAGGCAAGACATTCTGCCTTGAATACCGCGCGTATATTGTATCAGTCGATTTTTCAGGCCATGATAAGCTGATTACATTTGGCGACGGGCGCGCGATCCTCAGTCCCACTGCAAACGGCCTTCACCTGCGTGTGGAAGCCTTTGATCTCGCCACGTTCCATGGAATTTGGTCTCTCCTACAAGTAGGGCTCGACCTATGCAAAACGGGGCCTGGAGGCCAACTTGAATGGACCCCGTCGAGAGACGCGTTATTCCCCCCATTCGAAAGAAATACTGGCCAATCAAACTAACAAATCCTCACCTTTATTTCTGAAGCAAATCGTAGCGTTTTCGCACTATCCTGATCACTGCATGGAGCATTAAGGCCCTCGATCACAACGCTAGGCGCTTGGCTAAATATCTCGGTAGTGGGCTTCTTAGGCTGGCCGCAATGAGATACTTTCCGTTAATGGCGTTCGCCGTTTTTCTCCTTAAAACTCAGTGCTGAATATTCTGACCACGTTCCACGACCCGTCGCTGACGCTCTGCTACAATTTGCTCCGCACTTCCCATGCGAACGATGTGTTGCAAAGTTTTAAGTCGCTTTTGCATGGCCTCGAATGCTTGGCGCTGCTGTGGTGGTACGACGTTGACGACCGATTTCTCACCGCGCAAGATCGCATCGCGTCCAAACCTGAGATCGAGCGCCCGGCTTACCCGGGTAAATTCCTGCCAGGTTC